>ENA-UOIY01000026-UOIY01000026.1-human-gut-metagenome-genome-assembly--contig:-P114-NODE-26-length-246595-cov-165.940091_pt1 | contig 246595 bp, 189 predicted proteins | sample MGYA00242335_ERZ723882 | MGnify/ENA metagenome assembly ERZ723882 | reverse complement strand
AGCCTACTTGTCCTTCTGCTTGCGGCAAGCGGCTTTTTCTTTTCTTGCGGTAACATCATGAACAAAAATGCCGGAGCGCTGGAGTTCGACAGTATACAAGTAAATGAAACGGCACACCTCTTCGGTGATACTGCCAAACCGGCATGTAACCTTATCATCAATCTTACGTATGCCTCCAAATCATCCGACGAAAAGATGAAGGACAGCCTGAACACCTATTTCCTGTCTGCCTGCTTCGGTGAAAAATATATGAACATGACTGCCGAAGAAGCCGTAAAGAAATACACAGAAAAGTACGTCAGCGACTACCGGAAAGACTTGGAGCCGATGTACCGAAAAGACGAACAGGACAAAGAGAGTGCCGAAGACATAGGAGCATGGTATTCTTACTATAAAGGCATAGAAAGCCACGTGCAACTGTACACCGGACATCTGCTCGTCTATCGCATCGACTACAATGAATATACCGGCGGCGCACATGGCATTTATATGTCCACATTCCTCAATCTCGACCTGCGCACATTGGCTCCCATCCGTTTGGACGACCTCTTTGTAGGCGACTACAAGGAACAGCTCACAGACCTCTTGTGGAACCAGCTTATGGCCGACAATAAAGTGGCCACCCGCCAGGAACTGGAAGACATGGGATACGCCACTACCGGCGACCTGACACCCACCGAAAATTTCTATCTAAGCAAAGAAGGCATTACATTCTATTATAATGTATACGACATCGCCCCTTATGTAATGGGACCGGTGAAGATCACATTGCCATACGAAATGATGCAACATCTACTGGGCGACGGCACGATGGTACTGAACGAAGTGCGTAATTCATAACCCGCCCCCTCATTCATAACTCATAATTCAGAAAATAATAATGGAACTTATCCTAAAGTATTTTCCAGACCTGACAGAGGAACAGAAAAAGCAGTTTGCCGCACTGTACGACCTTTATACGGACTGGAACTCTAAAATAAACGTCATTTCGCGTAAAGACATTGAAAACCTGTACGAACACCACGTGCTCCACTCTTTGGGCATAGCCCAAATAATTCGCTTCAAACCGGGTACAAAGATTATGGACTTAGGCACAGGAGGAGGATTTCCGGGTATTCCGCTGGCTATACTTTTCCCCGAAGTACAATTTCATTTGGTGGACAGTATCGGTAAGAAAGTACGCGTAGCCACCGAAATAGCAAACAGCATCGGACTGAAAAACGTTACTACCCGCCACGCGCGTGCCGAAGAAGAGAAACAGTTGTTCGATTTCGTAGTGAGTCGTGCTGTTATGCCCCTTGCCGATTTACTGAAAATCATCCGCAAGAACATCTCCCCCAAACAGCAGAATGTTTTTCCCAATGGACTAATCTGCCTGAAAGGCGGCGAATTGGAGAAAGAGGCGATGCCTTTCAAAAACAAAACCACCATGTGGAATTTGAAAGAATTCTTTGAAGAGGAATTCTTCCAAACTAAAAAAGTAGTGTACGTTAGCAATTGAGAATTAAAAGTTAAGTTGAACGTTGATAAATCATAAATCTGAAATCATATCATGAAGATAAAGAGATTTGAATTTAATATGTTCCCCGAGAACTGCTATGTACTGTGGGACGAAACCAACGAAGCCGTAGTCATTGATCCCGGATGTTTCTACGAAGAAGAGAAACAGGCTTTAAAGAACTTTATCATCAACAATAAACTAAACGTAAAGCACCTGTTGAACACACATCTGCATCTGGACCATATTTTCGGCAATCCTTTCATGCTGAAAGAATTCGGTCTGAAAGCGGAAGCCAACCAAGCCGATGAGTTTTGGATTGACGAAGCGCCTAAGCAAAGCCGCATGTTCGGTTTTCAGCTACAAGAGCCGCCCGTACCATTGGGAAGTTACCTTCACGACGGTGACATCATCACTTTCGGAAACACTGAACTGGAAGCAATCCACGTACCGGGACACTCACCGGGCAGTCTGGTGTATTATTGTGCGGCAGACCATTGTATGTTCTCCGGAGATGTTTTGTTTCAAGGCAGCATCGGTCGTGCCGACCTTGCAGGAGGCAACTTTGACGAACTGATAGAGCATATATGCAGCCGCCTGTTCATACTCCCCAATGAAACGATTGTTTATCCGGGACATGGAGCGCCTACAACCATTGGCGTTGAAAAAGCGGAAAACCCATTCTTCAGATGATAACTTTAAACAATATATACGTATGAAAAACGACCTGTTGGTTAACCGTCACATCGGTATCAGCGAAAAAGATGAAGCACAGATGCTTCACAAAATCGGCGTGGCAAGTCTGGACGAACTGATTGATAAAACCATCCCGACAAACATCCGCCTTAAAGCACCGCTGGCTCTGCCCGAAGCCATGACCGAATATGAATTCGGATGCCACATTGCAGAACTGGCTGCCAAAAATAAACTTTACACAACTTACATCGGTATGGGCTGGTACAACACCATCACGCCTGCCGTAATCCAGCGTAATGTATTTGAAAACCCCGTTTGGTACACCTCCTATACGCCTTATCAAACAGAAGTGTCTCAAGGACGTTTGGAAGCCCTGATGAACTTTCAGACTGCCGTTTGCGACCTCACCGGTATGCCTCTTGCTAATTGCTCCTTACTGGATGAGGCGACTGCTGCTGCCGAAGCTGTAACAATGATGTACGCATTGCGTCCGCGCGAAATGCAGAAGTCGGGAGCCAATGTAGTATTCGTAGACGAAAGCATTTTTCCGCAGACACTGGCTGTCATCACCACCCGCGCCATTCCGCAAGGCATTGAGATACGGACCGGACGATACAATGAAGCAGAACTCACTCCGGACACTTTTGCCTGCATATTACAGTACCCAAATGGCGACGGCAATATAGAAGACTACCGCACTTTTGTGGAAAATGCACATGCTGCCGGTTGCAAAGTGGCCGTTGCCGCCGATATACTAAGCCTTGCCTTGCTCACCCCGCCGGGAGAATGGGGAGCAGACATCGTGTTTGGAACAACCCAAAGATTAGGTACGCCGATGTTCTACGGCGGCCCGTCGGCTGCCTATTTTGCCACACGTGACGAATATAAGCGCAATATGCCGGGACGCATCATCGGCTGGTCTAAAGATAAATACGGAAAATTGTGTTACCGCATGGCTCTGCAAACCCGCGAGCAACATATCAAACGTGAAAAAGCAACTTCCAACATCTGTACAGCACAGGCACTGCTGGCCACAATGGCAGGTTTCTATGCCGTATATCATGGACCGGAAGGCATCCGCACCATTGCAAAGCGTATTCACAACATCGCCGCATATCTGGAAAAAGAAATCAGCAAATTGGGATACAAGCAAGTGAATGTACAATATTTCGATACACTCCGCTTTGCCCTGCCAGACAACGTATCGGCACAACAAGTCCGTACAGTTGCCCTAAGCAAGGAAGTGAACCTGCGCTATTTCAAGAACGGTGATGTGGGCATGAGCATTGACGAAACAACGGATTTGGCCGCAGTAAACGTTTTACTTTCCATTTTCGGAATTGCAGCCGGAAAGGACTATACCAAAACAACCGATATCCCTGAGAGTTGCACCATTCAGCCGACATTCCGGCGTCAAAGCACTTATCTGACACATGAGGTATTCAGTAGATACCATACGGAAACGGAAATGATGCGTTACATCAAACGACTCGACCGTAAGGACATTTCATTGGCACACTCCATGATTTCGCTTGGTTCGTGCACCATGAAGCTGAATGCCGCCGCCGAAATGCTGCCACTCAGCCGTCCTGAATTTATGAATATGCACCCGCTTGTTCCTGAGGAACAGGCAGAAGGCTATCGCGAGCTTATACACAATCTCAGCGAAGAACTGAAGGTAATAACCGGATTTGCCGGAGTAAGCCTGCAACCCAATTCAGGTGCTGCCGGAGAATATGCGGGGCTTCGTGTAATCCGCGCTTATTTGGAAAACATAGGTCAAGGACACCGTAACAAAGTGCTGATACCCGCTTCGGCTCATGGTACTAATCCGGCATCGGCTGTTCAGGCCGGTTTCACCACTGTCACCTGTGCCTGTGATGAGCAGGGAAATGTCGATATGGCCGACCTGCGTGCCAAAGCCGAAGAGAACAAAGACGACCTTGCCGCATTGATGATTACCTACCCTTCTACCCATGGTATCTTTGAAACGGAAATCGTGGAAATCTGCAAGACTATCCATGCATGCGGTGCACAGGTCTACATGGACGGCGCCAATATGAATGCACAAGTAGGCTTGACCAACCCCGGATTTATCGGTGCTGATGTCTGCCATCTGAATTTGCATAAAACATTTGCTTCCCCTCATGGCGGAGGCGGACCGGGTGTGGGTCCTATCTGCGTAGCCGAACATCTGGTTCCGTTCTTACCGGGACACGAACTTTTTGGCAATGCAACCAATCAGGTAGCGGGAGCTCCTTTCGGCAGTGCGGGTATTCTGCCCATTACCTACGGCTATATACGCATGATGGGTACGGAGGGACTGACACGCGCCACCAAGATAGCCATTCTGAATGCCAATTATTTGGCTGCCTGCTTCAAGGACACCTATGGCATCGTCTATCGCGGGGCAACCGGCTTTGTCGGACATGAAATGATATTGGAGTGCCGCAAAGTACACGAAGAAACAGGTATCAGCGAAAATGATATCGCCAAACGTCTTATGGACTACGGCTATCATGCACCAACCCTCTCCTTCCCTGTCCATGGAACACTGATGATAGAGCCGACGGAAAGCGAAAGTCTTGCCGAACTAAATAACTTTGTAGATGTGATGCTTGCTATCTGGCAGGAGATTCAGGAAGTGAAAAATGGAGAAGCGGATAAGGCAGACAACGTGCTGACAAACGCTCCGCATCCTGAATATGAAGTAGTTGCCGACAACTGGGAACATAGTTACACCCGGCAGAAAGCAGCATATCCGATAGAAAGCGTACGCGACAACAAGTTTTGGGTGAATGTGGCGCGTGTAGACAACACACTGGGCGACCGTAAGTTACTGCCTACATGCTACGGATGCTTTGAATAGAAATATTGAGAGGATATATCGAAAGATATATCCTCTTCTTTTATGCCATAAAGGAATTTAACGGATCACAGTTACCGTACCTTCCGCCAATTTCTTATCTTTCATGGGAGCACCCTCGGGAGCATAGCCCAAAGCGGCACAACCATATACACGATGATTTTCGGGAACACCGAGCTTCATAAGGAAAGCGCGCACATCGGGATCGTCACAAGTCTGCCCCAACTGGTTGATCCAACAGGAACCGATACCGAGAGACTTAGCGGCCAGGAAGATATTCTGCATGGCACAGGCACAGTCCATAGACGCCCACCATTGGGTAGGTTCGTTGGAAACGATAATCAGAGTCGGAGCATGATAATAGCAACAGTAGGTTTCGCTATGTCCCCGCTCTTGCAGACGGGGCTCGTCGCTCTTAGCAAAAGCACCTTTTATCTTTTCATTCAGTTCTCTCAATATATCAGCATCCTGAATGGCTGTGAAATGCCATGTCTGGTAATTCATGCCGCTGGGAGCATACGTTGCCGCTTCCAATATAAGATTCAAATTTTCTGCGGAAACCTGCTGTTCCGTATAAGTGCGCACACTGCGGCGCGACTTAATATTTTCCAATACTTCGTTCAACATTGCACGTCTGTTTTTTATGATTCAATGCTTGGGATCACCTCTTCAGCAATCCTATCTTTACGTTTAACTTAAAGTAATATACACCATTCTCCCGTTCCAGGAAACCGTATTTGTCTTTGTCTACCGACCCCTTCTCAAAACGGCTGTTCTGATAAAGGAAATCGGCAAAAGTCTGCCGTTCGGACTTATGATAACAGAGAACCTCACCCTCTCCATTGGTCAGCAACAGCCCTTCTACGGCAGAATCCGTACCGTTGTAAATCTTAGCCGGACGCATACCCAATGCAAGTGCCAATAGGAACTGCTTCATCTTAAACTCATAGAAACAATGTTTGTTTATCAATTCATCCTTTATCTTCAAGGGATTCATTTCCTTGATGCGTTCCGTCAGTTCAGAGACGCGGGTGATGCCGTCCAGATGCATGGTACGCACCATTTCGGCCAACATACGGGGAAAATGCAAATCTATCATCAACAGATTGCAACGGAACACACGATCGGCAACATCGGAATATTTCAGCACACCGCCCAAACGCTCAATCATCATCATGCGTTCGGCAACTTCCGTAGGCGATTCGGGCAAGGCGTTCACCTTGTTCACAGTGGGTACGGCAAATTTCACGCCACTTTGCTCCAGCTTCAGATTGGCAGTGCGCCCACCGTCCAGCAGAGGATTCATACGGCTGAGGCGACAACGGACAGTAAAACCCGTCAGCGGAGCATCCACGCTCCAAAAAGCTACGGAGAAGTCCGTACGATCCTCAGTTTTGGATTCCAAATCGTAGATGTTCACCGCATCCAGAAAGGCTTCCAATCCTTCGGAAACTTCCACTTCCTCTCCCGGCTCGTTCCGCAACAGATGAAGTATGATTTCCGCCGCATCGCCAAAGTCCGCACGAGGGAACGAAAGCACTTCCTTCTCTGCCGACGCAATGAATGTACCGTCTTTCTCCACTACACCACTGACAATACGAATATCCTCTTCCTCTATATAATAGCGGCGTGTACCGTCATGTTCCTCTCTCTGTATCAGCGCAATGGGCCAACACTTTCTATCATCTTTCTGTGCCTTCGGAGTACCCCCGAAAACTTTTCCATCCGCCAACAAACGGAAGAATGTATAGAGCTCGCCCAGCTCACGCTTAGTCGCTTCAAATGCCATATCAACTCAATTTTTATTAAATAAGTGTACAAAGATAAGTAAATCCATACAAAAGATATGGAATTAACAAACTATTTCCATGCGGAGACGTTCTATCGGATATATGAAACCTAAAAAATAAAAGCATGGAAAAAGAAGAAAATACAGTAACCATCACAGCCACCCCCAACGGTCCTTTTATTGTAGAAGGCCGATTCAAACTGGTGGACAGAGAAGGCAAGGCGGAAATGAAAGAAAACCGGACAGCCCTCTGCCGCTGCGGACGCTCCTACAAGCAACCTTTTTGTGACGGCACGCACCGCAAAATCCATTATAATGATTTATCCCTGAAAAAGATTGAAAAGAGTATCTAAAGGTCCGGAGACTTTACTCTTCTTCAAAACGTAGAGTCTCCACCTTCTCCAGACGCGCCCTCATCTTGGGCATCATCGACTTGCGGATGCGAAGTGTCATACGGCAGTCCATATCATAGGACTGTTCCAGCATCTCCGGTTCCTCCTCTTTCACAATGCGCATTACATCATTCATGAAAGGATATTCAAAGAGAACGGTCACCGTTTCATCCACAGTCTTTTCAATAACGGTAGCGGCAGCGATAGCCTCCGCGGCAGCAGCCTTATATGCCACTATCAAGCCACTTGTTCCCAGCTTTATGCCGCCAAAATAGCGGACAACAACAATCAGTATGTCCGTCAGTTCATTCGAATTTATCTGCCCCAGAATAGGCTTTCCTGCCGTACCGGACGGTTCTCCGTTGTCATTGGCACGAAAGTCCTTGCGCTCATGCCCCAGCATATAGGCATAACACACATGGCGGGCATCGTAGTATTTCTTCTGATAAGTTTCCAGATGCGCCTTTACTTCTTCAACCGTACGGACAGGCAAGGCAATGGCTATGAACTTACTGCGCTTCTCGGTGTAAATCCCTTCGGACAGGGTGGCAATGGTTTTGTACGTATCTTCACTCATGCCGTATAGGTATATGTTTCTTAATCAGCTCCAACAACGGCTTTGCCGCAATTATCAGTGTCACTGCGGTCAGTATCATCAATACGCCGAGCATGATACGCGGCGTGAGTTGCTCACCAAACACCACTACTCCGCAGAACAGCGCCGTCACAGGTTCCAATGCTCCCAGAATGGCAGCCGGCGTGGAGCCTATACGATGAATGGAAAGCGTCATTGCAATCAATGAGATAATAGTAGGAAACAATGCCAACGAAAACACATTCACCCACAACAGTGGAGCGGGTACAGGCTGCAAGGCCGTACAGAAATCCAAACGTACCACATAAATGATAATTCCGAACAGCAAAGCATAGAAAGTCAGCTTTGCCGTTGGCAGATTTTTCAGGGAAGAACGGTTCACACCTACTATATATATGGCATACGTCAGCGAAGACAAGATGACGAACAACACACCCAACAGATTCAAAGTCCCACCATCTCCGCCCTCGTACAGCAGAGAGATGCCCGTAAACGCCAGCGCAATGGAGAACATTGTAATAAACGAAACCTTCTCATGAAAGAAGATCGCCATAATGATAGCCACCATTACCGGATAGACAAACAAGATAGTGGATGCAATACCTGCATCCATATAGTTATAACTCTCAAACAAGAAAAGTGAAGAAAAAGAGAACAACAGTCCCATTACCGCCAGCGGAAGTATATCCGTCTTTTTCAAGGCAAAGGATTGCTTCTTCACTTTCATCAGTATGCCCAGCATTACAATGGCAAAAAAATAGCGATAGAACAAGACGGAATCCACTTTCATTCCCGCCCCGTACAAAGGCAATGCGAACAACGGGTTCAGTCCGTAACTGGCTGCGGCAAGAGCTCCGTAAGTAAATCCTTTAAGACGATCGTTAGTCATGACAGTATTTTTCTTAATCGGGCGCAAAGATACTACTTTTATCCACATCTTGTTCACCTTTCCTTCAAATAGAACTTACGCAGCACGCAAAGCGCAGTATTTATAATAAAGCATACCTACTGCATCAGCCAGCAGCCAACCGATAGGAATAGACCACCAAATGCCTGCCACCCCAATGGAAGGAATGGAAGCAAGCACATACGACAACACCACGCGGGTCCCTAAAGAGATCACCGTAAGCACAACCGACATCCCCGGCATGCGGATAGCGCGGTAATAACCGTAAAGCAGGAACAGGATGCCGATGCCACAATAGAATGTGCCCTCTATGCGCAGATATTCCACGCCGGTAGCAAGAATTTCCACCTCTTCGGGGCGGACAAAGACCAGCATCAGCGGCTCTGCAAATACAAACACAAGCATGGAAACTATCAAGGAAAAGATGATCGCAGTAAGAAAGGCGCTGCGCACTCCCCTGCGGATACGATCATAACGCTTTGCCCCAAAATTCTGCGCTATGAAAGTGGAGAATGCGTTTCCGAACTCCTGCACAGGCATATATGCAAAGGAATCTATCTTTACGGCAGCGGCAAAGGCTGCCATAACGGCCGTACCGAAACTGTTGACCAATCCCTGTATCATCAGGATACCGAAATTCATGACCGACTGCTGCACACAGGTCAGTGTGGAGAAAGAGACTATCTCCTTCAGACTGCAACGGTCAAAGCGCATATCCTCCCGGCGCAGTTGCAGTTCCGGCCGTTTCTTGCCTGTGTAGAGCATTATCCCCACAGCAGCCACTCCCTGTGCTATGACGGTGGCCGCGGCAGCCCCTTCGATTCCCCAACCCAGTTGCAGGATAAAGAACAGGTCGAGAATGACATTCAGCACAACAGAAACTGCCAGAAACCAAAGAGGAGTCACAGAATCTCCCACAGCCCGCAACAGCGCCGCATAGAAGTTATAGATAAACGTAAAGGCTATGCCACAAAAGATTATCCACAGGTAACTGCGCATCATCCCATAAATGTCCTGCGGCACTTGAAGCAAATGAAGAATAGGGTCTAAGCATATAAATGCCACCACATTCAGCAAGAATGTCACCGCCCCTATCAGTACGAATGAAACAAAAATGCTACGCCGCAAAGCGGACCGGTCTCCTGCCCCGTAGTGCAACGAGAAAACCGTACCGCTACCGATAGACAACCCTAAAAGAATGGAAATAAGAAAAACCATCAACGTATATGCCGACCCCACTGCTGCCAAAGCGCCCGATCCGATACACTGTCCCACAATAAGCGTATCGGCAATATTATAACACTGTTGCAGCAACGAACCTGCCATCATAGGCAAGGTGAAGCGCAACAGCGTACTCGTTATGCCGCCCTGAGTGAGGTCTCCATTTCGTAACATCCGCTACCGTATTTCGATATTTTCGTATTCCGTTTCGTATTTTCCTGCAAAGGTCAGCATTTTCAACATAACAGGAAAGAAAATGGCGGTATAAAATAACGGAGCGCCACATACTTTGCAACGCTCCGTTTCCACATTCATTCTTTAAAATTGTATTTTGATTAGTCCAGTTTATGAATTACCAGTCCCGAACGCAACTTCGGTTCGAACCAAGTAGTCTTGGGGGGCATTATGTTGCCGGTATCGGCAATGTCCATCAACTGTTTCATGGACACAGGATACAGAGCCAAAGCCACCTTCATCTCACCGCTATCCACCCGTTTCCTCAATTCGCCTAAGCCGCGTATACCGCCCACAAAGTCGATACGCTTATCGGAACGAAGGTCCTTGATGCCGAGGATTTCATCCAATATCAAGTTGGACGAGATGGTAACGTCCAGCACACCGATGGGATCATTATCGTTGTAAGTGCCCGGTTTGGCAGTAAGGCTATACCACTTGCCATCCAGATAAAGGGAGAAATTATGCAATCCTGCCGGTTTGTAGATGTCCGTACCCTTTTCTTCCACCGTAAAGTTCTTGCTTACAGCCGTCAGGAATTGTTCGGGAGTCATACCGTTCAAATCCTTCACCACACGATTATAGTCAATGATAGTCAACTGGTTGGCCGGGAAACAAACTGCCATGAAGTAGTTGTACTCCTCATCTCCACGATGATTGGGATTTTGCTTGGCTTTCTCCGCGCCCACCAGGGCAGCGGCTGCGCTGCGGTGATGTCCGTCTGCAATATAGAGCGCAGGCATCTTGCCGAACTCTTTGGTTATGACGTCAATATCTTCCTGCTTGTCGATAATCCAAAACGTGTGGCCGAAGCCGTCGCCCGGAGCAATAAAGTCGTAAACAGGTTTCTGAGCCGTATAACGGGCAATGACAGCATCCAGCGTGGCATTATCAGGGTAGGCAAAGAATACAGGTTCAATGTTGGCATTGTTCACACGCACATGCTTCATGCGGTCTTCTTCCTTATCCCGACGGGTAAGCTCATGCTTCTTGATGACACCGTTCATATAATCGGGAACGTATGCCCCCACCACCAAACCATATTGCGTTTTGCCATTCATGGTCTGGGCATATACATAATAATTTTCTTTATCGTCCTGCACCAGCCAGCCTTTGTCCTGAAACATCCGGAAGTTTTCAGCAGCTTTCTGATAAACACGTTCATCATGTTCGTCCGTACCGATAGGAAAATCTATTTCGGGCTTGATGATGTGATACAAAGACTTTTCGTTTCCCGCCGCTTCTTCACGAGCCTCGGCAGAATTCAGTACGTCGTAAGGGCGGGATGCCACCTGTTCTACTAAATTCTGTGGGGGACGAATCCCTCTAAAAGGTTTTATTGTTGCCATGGTTATTAGAATATAAATTTAAATCAGGCATGAATTACATGGAGTTTCACAGAACAAATAATATGTCCAAAGTTCTGCAAGGTTCCATGCAATCCATGCCTGAATCCAATTACTTATTTACTCGGAACTTCTCGCAACCGTCTTTCAGGAAGCCTACAATCTGCTTGGCAGCGGCAATACCTGCATTGATATTGGCTTCGGCAGTCTGCGCACCCATTTTCTTCGGTGTGGAGAAATAACGGCCGGCAAACTTGGCAGCGAAAGTCTCATTGGCTGCAGGCATGATGTCGGTCATGTATTTCAGGTCGGGACGTTCTTCCATGAGCTGAATCAACTCGGCTTCGTTGATAACCTCCTTGCGGGCGGTATTGACCAGCAAACCGCCTTTCGGCATCTTGTTCACCAAAGCATAGTTAATAGAATTCTTGGTTTCTGCCGTTGCAGGAATATGCAGGGAAACAACATCACAAGTAGAATAAAGCTCTTCGGCAGAAGCGACAGCTTTTACGCCATCCTTCTCGATCACTTCTTTCGGGCAGAAAGCGTCGAAAGCATAGATGTCCATGCCGAAACCCTTGGCGATACGCGCCACATTGCGTCCTACATTGCCATAAGCGTGAATACCCAGCTTCTTGCCCGTCAGTTCCGTACCGGAGGTGCCGTTGTACATGTTGCGGACAGCCATTACCATAAGTCCGAAAGCCAGTTCGGCTACGGCATTGGAGTTCTGTCCCGGAGTGTTCATCACACATACGTTGTGGGCAGTGGCGGCAGCCAAGTCCACATTGTCATAACCGGCACCGGCACGTACCACGATTTTCAGTTCTTTGGCGGCGTCCAACACCTCGGCATCAATGATGTCGCTACGTATAATAATAGCATTGGCGTCTTTCACAGCTTCCAGCAATTTCGCCTTGTCACCATATTTTTCCAGCAAAGCAAGTTCATAACCTGCTGCTTCAATTTCTTTGCGGATACCGTCTACTGCAACCTTTGCAAACGGCTTGTCTGTTGCGACTAATACTTTCATGATTTAATGGTATTAAAAAAGATTCACCACAGAACCGCACAGAGTTTCACAGAGTTTTCCTTTTCATTTCTCTGTGGGACTCTGTGCCCTCTGTGGTGAACAAATATTGTTAATGAAGTTTCTCAAATTCCTGCATGCAGTCTATCAAAGCCTGTACGCTTTCTTTCGGCATAGCGTTGTAGCAAGATGCGCGGAAACCGCCTACTGAACGATGTCCTTTGATACCTACCATACCTTTTTCGGTAGCAAACTTCAGGAAGTCTGCTTCAAATTCTTTGTATTCGGGGGCCATTACGAAGCAGATGTTCATGCGTGAACGGTCCTCTTTGGCAGCAGTACCTACGAACATTTTGTTGCGGTCTATCTCGGCATACAGCATATCGGCCTTTTCGATAGCGCGACGTTCCATTTCCTTCACACCGCCTTGTGCCTTGATCCAGCGCAAAGTCTGCAATGCTGCATAAATAGGCACAACCGGAGGAGTATTGAACATTGAGCCACCGTCGATATGTGTCTGATAGTTCAGCATGGTGGGGATGTAACGTGACACCTTGCCCACTGCATCGTTCTTCACGATAACGAATGTCACACCCGCAGGAGCCAGATTCTTCTGTGCACCGCCGTAGATACAGATATATTTGGACACGTCGATAGGACGGGAGAATATATCGGATGACATGTCAGCAATCATCGGCACGTTTACATCCAGGTCTTCTTTCAGCTCCGTACCATAGATCGTATTGTTGGTGGTGATATGGAAATAGTCCACATCAGCCGGTACTGTGTAATCTTTCGGAATATAAGTATAAGTGGCTTCAGCAGAAGAGGCAACTTCTACAACCTCGCCAAAACCTTTGGCTTCTTTCATGGCTTTCTTGGCCCACACACCTGTGTTGAGGTATGCGGCTTTCTTTTCGAGGAAATTGAAAGGAACCATGCAGAATTCCATACTTGCGCCACCGCCCAAGAACAGTACCGAATAACCTTCGGGAATGTTAAGTAGTTCTTTGAACAGTGCTACGGCTTCGTCCACTACGGGCTGGAAGTCTTTAGCGCGGTGGCTAATCTCCATAAGAGAAAGACCGGATCCATTGAAATCTAAAATAGCCTTCGCTGTATCCTCTATCACCTCACGCGGAAGAATGGAAGGTCCTGCATTGAAATTATGCTTTTTCATTTGAAGTTTGTTTTGGTTATACAATTTCGTTCATTTTGTGTCTTTCGACATGGCGAAATTACGGAATTATTTCTGTATTGCAAATCTTTCCTTATAAAAATCCTTCTTTATGGCGCATTTGCCTTACTTTTTATTGGTATATACAAGAATTATACACCAATCTGTTATGTATACTTACCAAAAAAGGTGTTAAAAGGTAAACTGAAAGAAAGAAGCGGAAATAACTTTCTACTATGAATAAAAACTGAAAAGAAAGTGCATATTTATCAGATACAAGCCATTCTCCTATGCTTAATAACATTCCCCGCCATGCTTAATAACATCAGTCTACCGGGCTTCTTCTATCAAGGTCTTCATGCCTTTGATTTTTTCTCCACGCAGCAGCGTGAGCAGTTGCTTCACCTTGCTGCGGCGAACTGCCACAAAAGCGTAGTGTTCTTTTACGTCCACCTGTCCCACATCTTCACGCGCCAATCCACCTTTTTTATATAGGAAGCCCACGATGTCCACTTTGTTAAGTTTGTCTTTCTTGCCTTTACCTATATATAAGGTAGTCCAACGGGATTTGGCAGGCTTCGGCGTTTGTTCCGGCAGCCCGAATACGGGGATTTCTTCCGGAAGATAATGGGGCAACCGCTCTTCCGCATGGAGAAGCAGGAAGGACGAGCCGCGTGCCTCCCAGCGTGCCGTACGTCCGTTGCGGTGCGTAAAGGCTTCCTCGTTGACGGGCATGTGGTAGTGGACAACATTGTCGATACCCGGAATATCCAGTCCGCGTGCGGCAAGGTCGGTGGACACCAGAACGGGGCAACTGCCATTACGGAACTTATAGAGCGCCCGTTCGCGATCTTCTTGCTCCATGCCGCCATGAAAGGCGTCGCAGGGGAATTTCTTTGACTTCAAGTAGGCAGCCACGCGCTCCACACTCTCGCGGTAGTTCACGAACACCAGTGTAGAACGGTCGCCCAAGGTACAAAGCAGGCGGTACAATGTTTCCAGTTTATCTTTTTCGGGCGAAATGACCTTCTGTAAGTCAAGACGATCGGAAACGGCTTCTTCCGAAAGGAAGTTCAGCCTGATGACTTGTGACGACGGTGCGTCACTGCCGGATACCACTCCCCCTACTCCTGCAAATTGCGGGATCTCCTCGGCATCTGTTGCCGAAAGCAGCACGCGTTTCTGCAAGGCGGGCAGTTGCCCGATAACCTCTGCCATTTCGTCGTGGAAGCCGAATTCAAGACATTTGTCAAACTCGTCAATCACCAGTGTGGTGACAGAGTGCACCTCGAAGTTCCGTTTCCTCAAATGGTCGTTCATACGGCCGGGAGTACCAATGATGACAGCCGGATTGATGCCCCTCATTGTGCGATGCTCTTCCATTGCCGGGCGTCCGCCATAGCAGCTCATCGCCTTGAAGGGTACATTCATCGACTTGAATACGGTTTCTATCTGCAAGGCAAGCTCACGCGAAGGAACAAGCACCACTGCCTGCACGCCCTGCACATCCGCTTTGAGCGATTGTACCAGCGGCAACAGGAATGCCAGTGTCTTGCCCGAACCTGTGGGCGACAGCAGGACGAGGTCTTTATTGGATTGGTAAGCATCCCGCGCAGCCTCTTGCATCGGAGTGAGCTGTTCTATCTGTAAGTTGCGAAGTATATCGGATTGTTCCATAAATTTCTTTGAATTAATGGAGCAAAGATACGAAAAGATTATATGTTTGATGTACCGGACAATCCTTTTGATTAGCCTGACTATAAAAAAACTCCGGCAAGAGCCAAAGCCCGCCGGAGTTTCCTCACTATTTTACTATTATGTATCTTAACAATGCACCTTATCCGCCGAAGTTGTCGAACATCAGGTTCTGAGCCGGAACGCCGAGGTCGTCGAGCATCTTCTCAACGGCTTTGGACATCGGGCCGGGACCGCACATGTAGTATTCGATATCTTCGGGAGCTTCGTGATCTTTCAGGTAAGTCTCGTAGATTACGTTGTGAACGAAGCCCGGAGTGTACTTCACGCCCGCTGCATCGGCTGCCGGATCGGGACGGTCCAGTGCGAGGTGGAACTTGAAGTTGGGGAAGTCTTTTTCAATCTGCAGGAAGTCTTCCAGATAGAACACTTCATTGAGCGCACGTGCACCGTAGAAATAGTTCATCACGCGGTCGGTAGTATGCAACGTCTTTGTCAGGTGCATAATCTGCGCACGCAACGGAGCCATACCGGCACCACCACCAATCCACATCATTTCCTTCTTAGAGTCGAAAATCGGATGGAAGTCTCCATAAGGACCGCTCATCGTCACCTTATCACCCGGTTTCAGCGTGAAGATATAGGATGAAGCGATACCCGGCATTACATCCATGAAGCCCGGACCTTGGTCTTTCGGCTTGAACGGAGGAGTGGCGATACGTACCGTCAGCATGATGCGGTCGCCCTCGGCAGGGTAGTTCGCCATAGAGTAGGCACGAATGGTCTCTTCATCGTTACGGCACTTCAAGCCCATCAGGCCGAATTTCTCCCATGCAGGCAGATACTCTTCGCCGATAAGGGATTTGTCGATGTCCTTGTCGTAGTCCATGGAGTATTTAGGAATCTTAATCTGTGCATAAGAACCCGGGATGAAGTCCATGTGCTCACCCTTGGGCAATGCAACGATAAACTCCTTGATGAACGTAGCCACGTTCTTGTTGGAGATGACCTCGCACTCCCACTCTTTTACGCCGAGTACAGACTCGTCGATCTTAATTCCCATGTCGCTCTTCACCTTCACCTGGCAACCCAGACGCCAGTGGTCCTGGATTTGCTTACGGCTGAAGTGAGGTATTTCGGAGGGCAGAATCTCGCCGCCACCTTCCACAACCTGGCATTTGCACTGTCCGCATGAGCCTTTGCCACCGCAAGCGGAGGAAAGAAACACGCCGTTTACGGACAGCGTATTCAGCAGCGTCGAACCGGAAGCTACCTCCAGCTCCTTGTCGCCGTTGATCGTCAATTTCACATTGCCTGAAGGAACCAAGAAGTTCTTGGCTACCAACAGAATAACCACAAGCAACAGAACAACCGCGAGGAATACTCCAATGCTTGCTAATATCATATTCATATCCATTGTCTTATTCCTTTCTTTTAGATGTTCAAACCAGAGAAACACATAAATGCCATTGCCATCAGACCCACTGTGATAAAGGTGATGCCCAAGCCTTTCAGCGGAGCAGGCACATCAGAGTAGGCCATCTTCTCGCGAATGGCAGCCAGACCGACAATAGCCAGCAACCAGCCGATGCCCGAGCCCAGTGCATAGGAAACGGCATCTGCCACGTCACCGATATATTTCGGATCGCTCTCGCCCACGTTGATGCGTTGCTGCATGAAAAGTGACGCACCCATGATGGCGCAGTTCACAGCGATCAGCGGCAGGAAGATACCCAGTGAAGCGTAGAGCGAAGGGCTGAAACGTTCCACAATCATCTCCACCAACTGAACGATAGCGGCAATTACGGCAATGAAAAGAATAAAACTCAGGAAGCTGAGGTCGACACCTTCAATGATGGCGTTGGGACCCAGTACTTTCGTTTGCAACAAATAGTTGACCGGAAGTGTCACCACCAACACGAAAGTTACGGCGATACCCAGTCCTACGGCAGTCTTTACATTCTTTGATACGGCCAGATAAGAGCACATACCGAGGAAGAATGCAAATATCATATTGTCCACAAAAATGGAGCGGACGAATAAACTTAATAAATGTTCCATAATTCTTTTAATTAAGAACTAAGAATTAAGAATCAAGAATCTCCATACAGCAACGGCACAATCTTCATTCATCATTCCTCATTCTTCATTTATATTACTTTTCCTGCAATTCTTTATGGCGTGCACGTTGATACCAGATGATGCAAGCGCAGAGAATCAGCGCCATAGGCGGCATCAGCATCAAGCCGTTGTTCACATATCCAATCTTCTGCAAAGGCTCGTAGTTCAGGATGTTGAAACCAAGCAACGTGCCCGAACCCAGCAGTTCGCGGAAGAAAGCCACGATAACCAAGATCTTGGCGTATCCCAAACCATTGCCCACACCGTCAAGGAAGGACTCCCAGGGACCGTTCTGCATGGCAAATGCTTCCAAACGTCCCATGAGGATACAGTTTGTGATGATCAGACCCACGTATACGGAAAGCTGTACGCTCACGTCGTAAGCAAAAGCCTTCAGAATCTCACTTACAATTGTCACCAACGCTGCAACTACCACCAACTGGACGATGATACGGATACGGTTGGGGATGGTCTTGCGCAGCAATGAAATCACTACATTGGAGAATGCCGTAATCACCGTTACGGAAAGTCCCATTACGATAGCCGGTTCCAGCTTGGCGGTAACGGCCAAGGCAGAACAGATACCCAGCACCTGTACGGTAACGGGGTTGTTCAGTCCAAGCGGAGTAGAGAATACTTCTTTATTCTTTTTTGAAAACAATGCTCCCATATTCTTATTTCTCCTCATTATTATTAGTTAAAAAGTTCTTGTAGCTGCTCAGACAGGTTTTCAGCATGGCATCCACACCTACCGAGGTGATAGTACCGCCTGAAATGCCGTCCACCTGATAGTCGGGTTTCTCTACCTTTCCGTTCTTCACAACGCCGAGGGCGATTTCACCGTTCTCCAGTGTCTTCTTGCCCGGAAATTCTCCCTGGAACTGGGCGGTTGCGATTTCGGCACCCAGACCCGGAGTTTCGCTGGCATGCGAGAAGTAAACGCCATAAACGGTGTCCTTGTCGCTGTTCAGGGCAACATAACCCCAGATGGCGCCCCAAAGGCCGGCACCGTAAACGGGGAATACATATTTGGTTTCTCCGTCCACTTCTGCCACAAATACGTGCAGGCGGTGGTTTTCCTTAGCTTCCTTTTCGTAGGCGGTGGCAAATGCACCGGTGTTCTCGGCCAGCGTACCGTCCTCGTTCATCAGCATGTCACCCTTGATGTACTTATTATATTCTGCATCGGCATCCTTCACATCCTTGATGTTGAGGGCGGCAAGAATCTGCTTCTTCGTATCCAGCTCCACGTTCTTGTTCTGAGTGGCACGCAGAGAGGAGCTTACGAATGCCAGCAGGAATGCGACGATAACAACCATTACCGAAGCATAAATGATAGTATAACTATTACTATTGGTATTCATTTCTTTTTCCGGTATTTTAATTGTTAGACTTAGCGGTTGCACGTTTCTCGCGGCGGCTGATATTACCCTGTACCACACAGTAGTCAATCAGCGGAGCGAAGATATTCATCAGCAGGATGGCAAGCATCATACCTTCGGGATAACCGGGGTTCAGCACGCGGATAATGATAGCCATTGCGCCGATCAGGAATCCGAAGATGTACTTACCGGTTTCTGTGCGGGCAGAAGTAACGGGGTCGGTAGCCATGAATACGGCGCCGAAGCAGAAACCGCCCAATACGAGATGTTCGTACCAAGGCATTTGAGCCATTGCAGTGTCCGGTCCGATGGTGTTGAACACCCAGCCCATGAATGCACCGCCCACAAATACGGAGAACATCGTTTTCCAGCTTGCGATACCTGTCCACAGCAGCAGAATGGCGCCGAGGGCAATGGCTATGACGCTGGTTTCACCGATGGAACCCGGAATAAGTCCGGTAACCATGTCCCATGAGAACTCCGGATATGCACCCGCAGTAGCGGCAGCTCCCAGCGGAGTGGCAACGGTGAGTCCGTCTACCGTCTGTCCCAAACCGAAGATGCTGTCGCCCGATACCCAAACGGCATCACCGGACATCTTCGTTGGATAGGCGAAGAACAGGAAAGCACGCGTAATCAGGGCAACGTTGAACACGTTCATACCCGTACCGCCGAATACTTCCTTGGCAAAGATTACGGAGAATGCAGTGGCTACAGCCAGAATCCACAACGGACAGTCCACCGGCACAATCATCGGAATCAGGATACCCGAAACAAGGAAACCTTCCTGAATTTCTTCCTTCTTCCACTGAGCCACAACGAACTCAATGCCCAGACCCACTACGTATGATACAATGATTTTAGGCAATACAGCCAGAAAACCGTAAGCAAACATTTCGATGAAACTGCCGGTTGCCCCGGTAGCGTGGAAATGCTGGTAACCTACGTTATACATACCGAACAGCAGCGCCGGTATCAACGCAATAACCACCATCGACATGATGCGTTTGCTATCGATGGAGTCGTGAATATGCGTTCCCGATTTCGCAGTGGCGTTGGGCACGAACAGGAATGTCTCGAAGCCGTCGAACACCGAACGAAATGCGTGGAATTTGCCGCCCTCTTCAAAGTTCGGCTTTATCTTGTCGAGATAATTTCTTAACGCTTTCATTTATAGTTTTGAATTTTGAATTTTAAATTTTGAATTCTAAAGTTATAAATCGGCGAACTGCCTTTTGGCGCAATTCATAATTCATAAATTTATCATTCATAATTAGTTTACGCCATTTCGGCACGAAGCATGTCGAGACCGGCACGAACAATGCGTTGGATTTCCACTTTGGAAGAACATACGAATTCGCAAAGTGCAAAGTCCTCAGGAGCTACTTCGTAGATACCCAAAGCCTCCATGCGGTCGATGTCTCCTGCAATAATGGCTTTCAACAGATATTCGGGGAAAATGTCCATAGGGAATACGCGGTCGTACTCGCCCGACATAATCATATGACGTTCGCCACCCTTGATGCGGGCGTCGATCACATATTCTTTCTTGCCCATCAGCCAACTGAAATAAGAACGGTTGACACTGAACTGATTGAAGCGCGGCATAATCCAGCCCAGCATTTCGTGGATTTCATCTCCTTCGGGGATTACGGTGAGCTGGCTGTCGAAAGCGCCGAGGAAACCGTTGGCGGCAATCTTCTTGCCTGTCAGCACGTTGCCGCTGATGTAGCGCAGGTCTTTATCGGTGGTTACGTTACCCTTGAACACATCGGTCAGCAACGCTCCTACCTGCAATTTGCAGTAAGCGGGTTTCAGCACTTCGCTGCCTGTTACGGCTACGGTACGGGTGAAATTCACGCGACCGGTGTTCATCAAACGGCCGATGAAGATTACGGCTTCCGCACCGATGGTCCATACCGTCTCGCCTTTCACTACGGGAGAGATGTGGTTGATTTGTACACCTACGTTACCAGCCGGATTAGGACCGTCGAATGCAGTAACGGTAACGTTCTTTGCCTGTACGAGTGCGGCTGATTTTTGTTTTACACTGATACTCAGGTACGTCTTTGCCATTCGGGCCAAAGCGTCAAGTCCTGTCTGGAAGTTTGCTTCCTCGCCTTTCAAGACGAACTCGAAGTCGGGAGCCAACGGATTGCTGTCGAAAGCAGAAATGAAGATTGCCTTCGGAGTCACCGTCGGATCGGCGATCACATCATACGGACGTTGGCGGATGAAAGCGAACATACCGGCTTGCAGCAATGCTTCCTTCACTTCTTGCGCACTCATCTTGGACGGATCCATCTTGCCGAATTCCTCGTAGTCCTGCTCAGCGGCAGCCTCTACCACGATGTTCAGCACCTTACGACGTGCACCGCGTTCCACGCTCGTCACTACGCCGCTTACGGGCGAAACAAATTTCAATTCAGGATGATTCTTGTCGATAAACAAGGGTCCCCCGGCCATTACATACTCCTGTTCTTTCACCACCACTTTCGGAGTGATACCTGTAAAATCATCGGGCACCAACGAGTAAAATCCCGGCTCTTTCACAGACATAAACTCTTCGGCAGCTTTGCCTTTCAGGTTGATGTCAAGGCCTTTGCGTAACTTAATTACATTTGCCATGCGTTTATATAAAATAATGGTTTCATTAATTTGCCCGCAAAAGTAGCAAAAAAGAATGTGAATAAGTAGCAAAAAAGAAAGGAATTACGGAGAAATTTCCGTAATTCCTTTCGTTAACGAACACGAGAAGAGTGAATAGCGATTAGGACGGAGAGATCGCTAATCACTAACCACTAATCTTTTTCTTCTGCAAACATCGGGTCCCATGCCGGCAGGCGGACAGGTTTTTGTTTGAAAAGTTCCATTATTTGAGCGGGGACATATTTGGTTTCCACTACCAGGCGGAACATATATTCGTCGAACCAGTTGTCCGTCATGATGAGGTGGCCTTTATAGCCGCTGTCGGCGCCCCAACTATTCTCAACCATCCATTTGACCGGCTTCCCGTCTTTATCCAAATCCACAGCCATCAGCGTCATGGCATGCGAGGAGCCGCTGGAGAAGGTCTGAATGCGTTGCTTCTTATCCATTCCGAAGGTGGTTCCCATGAGTGATTCGTAGTCATAATTTTTCACATCGAGCAGACCGCGTTCCGAGTTCAGAAACTTACCCACGTCGCAGGAGAAATACATCATGGTGCTGTCTTTCAGAGAAGCAATGGCCATTTGCTTGATGTCCTCTACGGGCAGGTTGACGTAAGTCCAGTTCTTGCCGTCGTAGCGGTGGCGGTCGTAGTCAATCTCATAGCATTTGTAATACTCGCGGCTGGGATCGTTCATCAGCATCACGTAGTTGGTGAGCAGTTGTTTGTCACCATACTTCTCAAGGAAAGACATCGGGGTGTGATGTTCCGTCTCCACCGGGTTGCCTTGTGCATCGGTGCGCACGTAGTCGAACTCCGTAGGCGGAACGCCCAGGTTCAGCACCAGCATGCGGTAGACAGTGCCGAGCATGGCGGTTTTCTCCTTCTCCAGGGCGGCAGGCTTGGCGCCTTTGGCAGCAAGGTCACGGAGCCGGAGGGCGTATTCCTTCAGCTTCAGAGAAATGAGATTGGCCATACGGGCGGTGTTCTCGCTACTGTTGGTCTCCGGCATGGCACACTTGGGCACAAGGCCGTATTTGGAAACGATATCCGCCACTCCGGTGAATGTGCCTCCGTCACTCAGCGGATGTTTCAGCAGCCACTCCACTGTTTTGTCGTCCAACGGCTTTTCCGCAGTGTCGATGATGCCTTGCAGGAAAAGGTTGGACTTCTCCAGCTGGTCCCAAAAGAAAGGATATATCTCCGAGAACTCGAAAGACCGGAAACCATAGCGTGCAAGGGCTTTGGCACGCATCACGTTCAGCCCTGTGAAGAGCCAGCAACGCCCTGAGGACTTCTGGTCGGTGATGCCTTTGGAGTCCACCTTAATGGAGAAATGGGTATCCATGCCCTGCATGTTCTCCTGATTGAGCGCCAACTTGCGGATGTCGTTGTTGCCAATGGCATTGCGCAGCGCCTTGTCGGACGCCGTCCCTTGATAGCTTTGCTGGATTTGACTGAGCATGGCAGAAGTGATTCCGCCTTGGCCGTCCTGTGCCTGCACCGAAAGCAGTGCGGTGCCAAAAACAATTACAGATAAAAAACGTTTATTCATGTCAAGATGTATATATGTATGTATTATGTATATTGATATAAGAAACAAATTCATCCCACGAGCCCCCAAAAATCATCTCGTGAGATGATCCGTCTCATCCCGCAAGGCAAACAAATTCATCTTACGGAACGGATTTTTCCGTACCACGAGACCGATGAAAAGGCAAATGTAATGTCTTTTTTGATAATTTTAGCGCCCTCTTTAGATTTATTATCTATTCTTCTAAAAACCGATTCAAATAAAATAGTTTTCTTTGCAGCCACATTCGTACGATATGAAAAGATATATACTGGGTATATTTACTATTATACTGACAGCTGTAAGTGTTTCAGCACAAGAACAGTCCCCTACGGTTACCAACGACACTACTTCCGCACTGAGCAAAAAGGAACTGCGCAAACAAAGGGTGGCTCGCAGAAATTTCCATTACAACATATTGGGTGGCCCAAGCTATACACCCGACTTCGGTGCGCTGATAGGCGGAAGCGCCCTGATGACCTTCCGTATGAATCCCGGCGACACCACACAACTGCGTTCGGTGCTGCCGATGTCCATAGCCTATATGTTCAAGGGCGGCGTCAACCTGATGGTGAAACCGCAACTCTTCTTTAAAGGCGACCGCTTCCGCATCTTCGGAAAATTCGTCTACAAGAACACTGAAGACAACTTCTACGGCATAGGCTACAATACGAACAAGAATTACATCCGTAGCGACAGCACCAGCAAATATCGTTACAGCGGCATACAAATCAATCCCTGGTTTCTGTTCCGTTTGGGCGAAAGCAACGTGTTTGCCGGCCCCCAAGTGGACATCAACTACGACAAAATCACCGATCCCGCCAAACATCTCATAGAAGAACCCGACTACGTGGCAGCCGGCGGTACGGCAAGCGGTTACAAGAACTTCAACTCCGGCCTGGGCTTCCTCCTTACCTACGACAGCCGCGATATCCCCGCCAACGCTTACAAAGGCGTCTACCTTGACTTCCGGGGTATGATGTACAGCAAGGCGTTTGGCAGCGACAACAACTTCTACCGACTGGAAATGGACTACCGCCAGTACAAGTCCGTAGGCCGCCGCAAGGTGCTCGCCTGGACAGCGCAAAGCAAAAACGTGTTCGGCAACGTCCCCCTCACCCAATATTCACTGACCGGCACTCCCTTCGACCTGCGCGGCTACTACATGGGACAATATCGTGACAAATCCTCTCATGTCATCATGGCCGAATACCGCCAGATGATAAATACCGACCGGAGCAACTGGATGAAGCGCATGCTGCACCACATCGGCTTCGTGGCATGGACCGGATGCGGCTTCATGGGCCCCACCATGGGCAAGATTGAAGGTGTACTGCCCAACTATGGCGTAGGCCTGCGCATCGAAGTGCAGCCCCGTATGAACGTGCGTCTGGATTTGGGTAAAAACACAGTAAACAACCAAACATTGTTCTACTTCAACATGACCGAGGCTTTTTAAGAAAAAGGATTATTCTGTGATTGACATTGACAATTGGATGATTAACATTGACAATTGGATGATTGACATTGGCAATTTGATGATTGACATTGGCAATTTGATGATTGATAATTAACCGCTCACCATAAATCAACAATATATTCCTCCTTTCCCTTGCAGCACTAAAAGATTATACATATCTTTGGACGTTAATCTCAAATTACTGAAAGATAATTATTTATATTCTAATACTGATGAGGGTTCTCGAAATCATCTTTTGGATCGGCTTATTCATTGTGTTCTATACATATATAGGTTATGGAATGCTCCTCTATGCCCTTGTCAAACTGAAGGAATGTTTTCGCAAAACAGCCGCCCCACCCCCACCGGCAGATGACTCCCTCCCCGACCTGACGCTGTTCATCGCCGCCTACAACGAAGAAGACGTCGTAGATGAGAAAATGCGCAACTGCCTTGCTCTGGACTATCCTGCCGACAAACTGCATATACTTTGGGTGACGGACGGCAGCAACGACCGTACCAACGAACGCCTTTCGCACTGGCCGCAAGCCACCGTACTCCACCAGCCCCAACGGCAGGGAAAAACCGCTGCGCTGAACCGGGGAATCCGCTTCGTAACCACACCGCTCGTTGTCTTCACCGATGCCAACACACACCTCAACCACGAAGCATTGCGCGAAATAGTACATGCCTTTGCCACCCCCAAAGTGGGCTGCGTGGCAGGAGAAAAGCGCATCGCCGTACAGGCCAAAGACAACGCCGCATCCGGTGGCGAGGGCCTCTACTGGAAATACGAATCCGCTCTCAAGAAACTCGATGCCCGCCTCTACTCCGCAGTAGGAGCAGCCGGCGAGCTGTTTGCCATCCGCCGCGAACTGTTCGAGGAAATGCCTGCGGACACCTTGTTGGACGATTTCATCCTCTCCCTGCGCATCGTGATGCGCGGATACACCATCGCCTATTGTGCCGACGCCTATGCCACCGAAAGCGGTTCGGCAGACATGCACGAAGAGGAAAAACGGAAAGTGCGGATCGCTGCCGGCGGTTTACAGTCCGTCTGGCGCCTGCGCACACTGCTCAACCCGTTGCGCTACGGCACATTTTGTTTCCAATATATCTCCCACCGCGTACTACGGTGGTCGCTGACACCTGTTTTACTATTCTCATTACTTCCTCTGAACACAATTCTTATTTTTACGACAGACTCTCCTTTGTTCTATGCCGTCATCTGGCTCTTGCAAACATTGTTCTACCTCATGGCGAGCTGGGGATATTATTTGTCAAAGAAACGCATCAAAAATAAGATACTCTTTGTTCCCTACTATTTCCTTTTCATGAACATCAACGTTGTACGTGGCTTCAACTACCTGCGCAAACGCCGGGGACAGACCAATGGCGCATGGGAAAAGGCACAAAGAGCTTAACCGATAGAAAAATGAAAAACATCCTGAAAAAGGCAGAGAATGCCGAAAAGCTGTTGAACCTGACGTCAGACACCATGATCCTACTGGATCGGAACGGCGTTTGCGTGGACATCGCAGTGCACGACATCAACCTATGGTTTCTGACAGAAGACCAGTTGTTGGACAAGAACATACTCCAGCTGCTCCCACCCTCCACTTACCGGAAAATCTACCCGGAGTTCAAGAAAGTGCTTCTGCGAGGAGAAGTCTCCAGCCGGAACTATGAGCTTGCCACCGACAGCAAGACCTACTTCTTCAAGTGCATCATGCGCCCCTACGAAGATATGGTGCTCTGCCAATATCGCGACATCACAGAACGAAGCCAGCGCAAACTGGAGTTGGAAAAGAAGAATTACAAACTGAACGAAATACAGAAAGTAGCGCTCATCGGAAGGTGGTGGTACGACTCCGGCAAGGAATGCATCTGCTACTCCGGATACTCCGACATCACGCTCGATGAGGAACAACAGACCGTCTCACTCGACAGCTACATAACACACATACTGCCCGAAGACAGGGAGATATTCTGCAAATGGCTCGACGAGAACCTGCAAGGAGACATGAAAGAAAGCGTGGAGTATCGCATCCACTTCCGGCAAAAAGTGTTCTATATCCGCCAAAAGACCTTCTCCTGCGAGAAACGCCCCGGTGGACACACAGTCCTCGAAGGATACATACAGAACATCACCGATATCCAGCAGCGGCGCAATGACATCACCCTGCTGACGCATGCCATCAACAATGCCACCGAAGACATCTTTGCCGCCCACGAAGACGGAACCCTCATATTTGCCAACCGCTTCTTCAGGCAGCACCACAACATCGGACTGACAGATGATATCACCCAACTGAAAATCTATCAGGTGAACTCGCACGCACGCAGCGAGGAAGAGTGGAACAGAATAAAAGCGTCCATACCCAAAGGAAGCCAACGCAAAGGGTTCATCTTCTACGACCCTCTGCCCCTCCACCCGGAAGTGCTGGCCATGGAAGGCAATGCCTTTTGGGTGACAAGCGACGAAGGCGAATACAGCCTGTGGGCGTTCGGAAAAGACATCACGCAGCGCATCAAGGACGAGCAACAGATCAAACGGTTCAGCCAAGTGATGGACAAGACCATTGAGAATCTTCCGGCAGGCATCGTCGTGAAAGACATCAAAAACAATTTCAATTACTTATACCGTAATCGTGAATCGTACAACCGGAACATCCCCATGAAGGAAGCGTTGGGCAAAGACGACTTCGACTTCTACCCCTTTGACATCGCACAGAAAAAGAGAAAGCAGGACATGGAGATAGCCGAAACCGGCATCGAAAAGCATTGGATCACCGAGGAGTACGACCAAAACGGCAAATCCATCATCCTCGACAAACGGAAAATGCGCATCGAGAGCAAAGACTTCTCCCCTATCCTGCTGAGCATCGAATGGGACATCACCGAAATGGAACGGATGAAGCAGGAACTCCTCGTTGCCAAAGAAAAAGCAGAGGCTTCCGACCAATTGAAGTCCGCCTTCCTTGCCAACATGAGCCACGAAATACGCACCCCGCTCAATGCCATTGTAGGCTTCTCCAGAATCATTGCCGAAAGCACCGATGCCGAAGAACGGAAAAGCTTCTACGACATTGTGGAAGCCAACAACGAACGGCTGCTGCAACTAATCAACGAGATTCTCGACCTTTCCAAGATTGAAGCAGGCATAGTGGAGTTCACCATCACTCCCGTCCGCCTACATTCACTCTGCAGGGAGATATACGATGCGCTGAAGTTCCGCTGTCCGCAGGGGGTGAAACTCATCTACGAGCCTTCGGACGAAGAGATAACCATCGAAGGAGACAAGAACCGCATCTTCCAGGTGATATCCAACCTTATCGGAAATGCCTTTAAATTCACCACCCAGGGCAAAGTCAGCTATGGGTATCGCCGCAAAGGAGACGGGATAGAGTTCCACGTCAGCGACACCGGCATCGGCATCGAAGCCGGCAAGTTGGACAAGGTCTTTGAACGTTTCGTCAAGATGAATAGCTTCGCACAAGGCACAGGACTGGGATTGTCCATCTGCAAAACCATTATTGAACGGTTGGGCGGCACAATCTCTGCCAGCTCGGAAATGGGCAAAGGAACCACCTTCACCTTTACCCTGCCTGAGAAACAAGAAGAAACAGCAGACAAGCATGCCGACATACATAAATCGGGCGTCAACGCCCCAACCTATGCCCAAAAGGAAAACAATGCTTCCCTTTCCGGCGAAGAGCATCAAGGCTCCGAACAGCCCCATGAATCCTCAAAGCCCGGGCTTCCCACCATACTGGTGGCGGAAGATACAGACAGCAATTATATTCTCGTCAGGGCCATTTTGGGAAAGTCATACCATTTGGAACGTGCCAGGGACGGTATGGAGGCCGTAACAATGTTTGAAGAGCTGCATCCCGACCTCATCCTGATGGATATGAAGATGCCCAACCTCGACGGTCTGGATGCTACGAAAATCATTCGTGAACTTTCGCCCAAAATACCCATTATCGCCCTCACTGCCTATGCCTACGAGTGTGACAGGCAAGCAGCCCTGAAGGCCGGATGCAATGAGTTCCTGACAAAGCCCTACAAGCAAGAGGAACTTAAAGAAGTGATAGAAAGACATTTGGAAGAGAAAGATGTGCAAAAGCAGAAATGAGTGCCGGGGAAAGCCGCAACTTGTAAAAGGTAAATATAAAAGGGCCGTATCCTCCCTCCCTTTCGGAGGGCAATGATACGGCCCTTTTCACTTATTCTTTTATTTACGCAAAGATATCGCTTCTTTGGATATATGCTATCACATCTCCTTTATTGACATTGGCGCCTTGCTGGGCACATATTTCCACAACACGACCGGTAAATCCGGTCATCACCTTTTCGTATTCTCCCCAAGGGGTGGAGAGATAACAGAACACCTCGTCATGCTGATACTTGCGTCCGATGAACGGTGCTGCCGACGGCCCTTCTACCGAAACCTCCCAAAGCACCTGTCCTTTGGACGGAGCTATGATAGGGTCTGCTTTGGCCCGTTTCAGTTTCTTTATTTCCTCTTCCGAATATCCGTTCTTCATCATAGATGCATCCTTGACACGTTCCAGTTCATCTTGGAAACGCTTCTTGGCAACACCCGACTTATAGTCACGATATTGCCGGTCGTGCATGGCCAGTTCAAAAAGCTCCTCATCGTCCTCGCCATATTCCCAGCCGTTCTCGTCCATTTCTTTACGGTAGTCGTCCAAAGCGTCCGGATAGTTGGATTGCGGGTCGGTATCGACAAACTCGTAACCTTTGGATTTGGCAAGTTCAATGATTTCAGGAGCCAGTTCGCCCGGCAAGCGGCCACTCTTGCCCAGAATCATGTCCCAGGTATGATTGTCGATCATTGTCCAGCGCTCTTCACCTTTCACCAGTTGCATCACGTTCATCAGCGCCACATTCTTGACGTACTGGCTGAACGGAGTTACCAAAGGCGGATACCCCAGTTTGGGCCATACATATTCCACTTCATCAAAGAGCATCACCAGCAGGTCGTCTATGCTGAGTTCGGGCTGGTTCTTACCTTTCAGTATCATATTGATGCCGGAATGTACACCTTTCAAATCTGCCATCATAGAGCCCATCATGCCGCCCGGAAGCCCGCATTTCAAGAGCAGGGACGACATATGCTTGTTGGTGGGATCCATAAAATAGCCGAGAAAGTCATCTATAAACTCCTGCGTCATGGCACGAGCTTTCATGTAGGCTTTCATGTTGATGTCGGGCACTTGGAAACCCTTATCGCGCAACATTGCCTGTACGGAAATAACATCCGGGTGCACCTTTCCCCACGACATGGGTTCCATGGCCACATCTATGATATCGGCGCCGTTCTCGCAGACTTCGAGGATGGAAGCCATCGAAAGTCCCGGTCCGCTATGCCCATGATACTGTATCAATACGTCGGGATGCCTTTCTTTGATTGTCTTCGTCAGTTCTCCCAGCATCCCCGGACGACCGATGCCCGCCATGTCCTTCAAGCAGATTTCGGGTGCTCCGGCCTCAATGAGTTGGTCGGCTATGCGGGCATAATACTCCACTGTGTGTACAGGCGAATGGGTGATGCAGAGCGTTGCCTGCGGAATCATTCCGGCTTCGAGTGCATAACGGATGGAAGGGATGATGTTGCGCGTTTCGTTCAGTCCGCAGAAGATGCGGGTGATGTCCACGCCTTGCGCATGTTTCACCTTGTACATCAGGCGGCGCACGTCGGCGGGTACGGGATACATGCGCAACGCATTCAGCCCGCGGTCGAGCATATGGGTCTGTATGCCTGCATCCTTGAAGGGTTGGGTAAAGGCACGAACCGCTTTATTCGGGTTCTCGCCATAGAGAAGGTTCACTTGCTCGAAGGCTCCGCCGTTGGTCTCGACGCGGGCAAAGCATCCCATTTCGATAATCAGTGGGGCGATGCGCACCAACTGATCCACTCTCGGCTGATATTTACCGGACGACTGCCACATATCGCGGTAAACAAGACTGAATTTGATTTCTTTTTTCATTGCAATAGGTAATTTACGATTTGTTCATCAGGTTAACTTGGTATATACAAATATAAAGGATTATTCTGACATATAGTCAAAATAATCCTATAATTATTCACTCAAAAGATATGTTTTATATCATTTAGTAAATCAAGCATTAAAAGTTTTCTAATTCTTAATTTATCAAATGAAATCCTTCAATTCCTCCTGCAGCTTCTGTCTTGTGAAGAAGATGCGGCTTTTTACTGTTCCAAGAGGCAGTCCCAGGCGTTCGGCTATCTCGCGGTACTTAAATCCGGAGACGTGCATGGAAAACGGCACTTTATAATCACGTGGCAATGAATTGACGATGCGGTGCATTTCCTTCAGGTCGTAAGCTCCTTCGGTACTGGCAAAGCCGGAATCTTGCGGCAGGCTCAGATGGTACAGGTTGTCGGTCTGGTCGACGAACGTCTGCTCACGTACTATCTTGCGGTAGTTATTGATAAAGATGTTACGCATAATGGTGTACATCCAACCTTTAAAATTGGTATCGGGCTCGTATTTGTCTTCATTATCCAAGGCTTTAAGAGAGGTCTCCTGCAACAAATCATTCGCTTCTTCCCGATCGGACGTCAATTTGTATGCAAAGCGAAGCAGTTCTTCTTGCACAGCAAGCAAATCTTTTCTAAAACTGTAAGTGTTCATACTTTGCTAATTTTTTTTATGGTTAATATTCGTTTAGGTTTAGTGGTTGCAAGTATACGGAAATTTCCGAATCAGGAGGGATGGAATACGGGTAGTCTTTGGGGTGAAAACTAACATTTGACAGATATTCCCCCCTGTTTTGGCAGTTTTCAGGCCATGCGAAAACAACATAAACGGGCTTGAGAGGTGATTTTAGCGCTAAATTATAGTAATATTACCATAAGATAAATAAAAACAGGCCCTATGAAGAGAAGAACACAGGTTGGGGTCACAAGAAATGTTTGCCTGTAATGAAAGCACACCGTCATTACAGGCAAACACAAGCACCGGAAAAGGCATCTAAAAGTCAGCTTTCTTTCCCCTCTTCCTCCCCGTCGTTTCCGGAGAGTATGGGCAGACATATCTTATATTTCACAGCAAGGATACGGGTGATGAACACAGACATCCCGCCTATCACCTGGCAACCGTAGGAGTGCATGCCCGCCAGCTCGCATATCCAGTAGGCCGTACCGCCCACCACGCATGCCATTGCATAAATCTCTTTACGGAATATGAGAGGAATTTCATTGATGAAGACATCGCGTATCACGCCCCCCGCAGCTCCGGTAATGCTGCCCATGATGATTGCCACCCAGAAGGGATAGCCCAGAGAGAGGCTCTTGCCCACTCCCACCACCGTAAACAGTGCCAAGCCGATAGTATCGAAGATGAAGAACGTGTTGTGCAGGTGTATGAGGTGCTTCCCGAAGAAGATAACCCACAGCAAGGCCAGTCCGGTACATATCAGATAAATAGGATCTGTCATCCAGCCGGGAGTGACATCCAGCAGGAGATCACGTATCGTACCGCCTCCAATGGCTGTTACGAACCCCACCACATAAGCGCCGAACCAGTCGAAGCGCTTCGCCGAAGCAAGGCGTATGCCGCTGATGGCAAAGGCAAATGTGCCAATAAAGTCGAGTATCTGAACAAATGTAGGCATGAAAGGATTTCTTTTTTTGCAAAGTAACAAATAATTTCCCTAAGAAAATGTATTTTTGTCTCACCAATTTATATGAGCAATGAAAATAACCATCGTATCGGGCGCACGTCCCAACTTCATGAAGATTGCCCCCCTGTGCCGCGCCATAGACGCAGCCAGAGAAGCGGGTAAAAACATATCCTATCGCATAGTCTACACCGGTCCTCAGGACGACACCACTTTGGATGCCTCGCTCTTTTCCGACCTCGCCATGCCTAAGCCCGACGCTTACTTGGGCATCAGCGGACGCAACCATTCGCGGGTGGCGGCTTCCATTATGCTCGCTTTCGAAGAGGAACTCAACGGACATCCCGCCCAAGTAGTGCTGGTGGTGGACGACATGACCGCCACCATGAGCTGCGCCATCGTAGCCAAGAAGCGCGGTCTGAAGGTAGCCCATGTCATTGCCGGTACGCGTTCGTTCGATATGAATATGCCGCGTGAGGTGAACCGCACGATCGTAGACGCCATTTCCGACTACCTCTTCACTGCCGGAATGGTGGCCAACCGCAACCTCAACCAAGAAGGGATGATACCGGAATACATCCACTACGTGGGCAATATACTCATCGACACCATCCGCTACAACCGCCACCGCCTGATGCAGCCGCTATGGTTCTCCACCCTCGGACTGCGCAAGGGAAACTACCTCTTGCTCACCCTGAACCGCCACGACCTGCTGGAAAAGAAAGCCGTACTCTGTTCCCTGATGCAGACGCTGGCAGCGAAGGCTGGCGACATGCCTGTCGTGGCCCCCATGCATCCCTACGTGGAACGCGCCATAAAATCACTGGGGCTTGACATGCCCCACCTGCACATCCTGCCGCCCCAGAGCTATCTGCACTTCGGCTTCCTCATCAACCAGGCCAAGGGCATCGTGACCGACTCCGGCAACATTGCCGAAGAAGCCACTTTCCTCGATGTGCCCTGCATCACGCTCAACACCTACGCCGAACACCCGGAAACGTGGCGTTTCGGAACCAATGAGCTCGTCGGGGAGAACTCCATTGCCCTCTCCGCCGCTCTCGACAAACTGCTGCATGGCGACTGGAAACACACCACCCTGCCCGACCGCTGGGACGGACGTACAGCCGAGCGCATCGTACAGACGTTGATAAACGGAGAAAAGATATAGAAAAGCTCTCGCTCTCTCTTAAGTATCCCTCTTATTCTTTAAAAAATATTTGCTTCTTGATTAACTGCAAATTGCTAACTTTGCAAATTGATTATGAAATGTATGAAACAAATATATAGCATAGCTCTGCTTCTCCTGCTTCTGTTATCCGTCTCCACCGGTGTGTCGGCGCAGATAAAAGGGGTCATAACAGACTCCCTCACCCACGAACCGCTGATGTACATCACCGTACAATATGAAGGAAAAGGCGTGGGAGGCATCTCCAATGCAGAGGGAGAATACCAGGTAGAGACTCGTAAAGGCTGGAATGAACTGACATTCTCCGCCATAGGTTACATCACCAAAAAAGTGAAATTCGCCCCCGGCACAAAAGTACTCAACGTGGAGCTGGCTCCTGCCGACGTGATGCTCTCCGAGGTTGTTGTCAAGCCCAAGAAAGAGAAGTACTCGCGCAAGAACAACCCTGCCGTAGAGTTCATGAAGAAAGTCATCGAGAACAAGAAAGCCCTGAAGCTGGAGGAGAACGACTATTACCAGTACCAGAAGTACGAGAAGATGAAGATGTCCGTCAACGACGTCACGCCGGAGAAAATGGAGAAAGGCATCTACAAGAAATTCTCCTTCTTCAAGGATCAGGTGGAGGTATCGCCCAAAACCAACAAGATGATCCTGCCCATCTCCATTAAGGAGACCTCCTCCAAGACCATCTACCGTAAGAATCCCAAAAGCGAAAAGACCATTATCGAGGGTATGAACTCCAGCGGCATCGAAGAATTCTTCAATACAGGCGATATGCTGGGCACGATCCTCACCGACGTCTTTTCCGACGTCAACATCTACGATGACGACATCCGCCTGCTGCAACGCCGCTTCGTCAGCCCCATCGGACGCGGAGCCATCAGCTTCTACAAGTTCTACCTCATGGACACGCTCATGGTGGACAAGCAAGAATGCGTCCACCTCACTTTCGTGCCCCAGAACTCACAGGACTTCGGCTTCACCGGACACCTGTACGTGGTGAAAGACTCCACCTACGCCGTAAAGAAAGCCATTATGAACCTGCCCAAAAAGACAGGCGTCAACTTCGTGGAGAACCTCGACATCGTGCAGCAGTTTGAGCAACTGCCCGACAGCAACTGGGTGCTCACCGACGACGACATGACCGTAGAACTCGCCCTGATGAAAGGCATACAAGGACTGGAAGTGCAGCGCACCACCAAGTACAGCGACTATAAATTCGACGAGATAGAACCCCGTCTTTTCCGCCTGAAAGGGAACGTCATCAAGGAAGCCAACATGCTTGCCAAGAGTGACGAATACTGGGCCAAAGTGCGTCAGGTGCCACTCACCAAAAAGGAAAGCTCCATGGACGTATTCATGAACCGCATCGAGCAGATACCGGGCTTCAAATACGTCATTTTCGGTGCAAAGGCACTGATAGAGAACTTCGTGGAGACGGGCAGCAAGAAGCACCCCAGCAAGTTCGACTTCGGACCCATCAACACCATGATCACCAGTAACTACGTGAACGGCACCCGTTTCCGTCTCAGCGGCATGACCACCGGCAACCTGCATCCTCACTGGAGTTTCAGCGGTTACGGGGCCTACGGCACGCGGGACAAGAAATGGTTCTACTCCGGACAGGCCGCCTACTCCTTCAACAAGCGCGAATACGTCCTTTGGGAATTCCCCAAGCACTACCTCGCCTTCCAGTACACCTACGACGTGATGTCTCCCATGGACAAGTATCTGGCAACGGACAAGGACAATATGTTCGTCGGCTGGAAATGGACCACCGTAGACCAGATGTCGTACATGCGCGACGCCACCCTCACCTACGAACTGGAGACCAACACCGGCTTCTCCGTCAAGGCCATGGCACGCCACCGCAACGACCAGCCTGCCGGCATGCTGCAATACTGGAAGAACAACGGAACCACTCCCGGCGAGTGGGACGAGAAGAACACACTGGTGCACGACATCACCACCACCGAACTGGGTCTGACCCTGCGTTATGCCCCCGGTGAGACGTTTGTCAACACCAAGCAGCGCCGCGTACCCGTATCGCTGGATGCGCCCACCTTCACCCTTTCGCACACCGTCGGACTGAAAGGCGTGCTGGGCGGCGAATACAACTTCAACCTTACGGAAGCCAGCATCCGCAAGCGCTTCTGGTTCGGCTCATGGGGCAAGCTGGACGTCACAGCCCGCGCCGGCGCACAGTGGAACACCGTCCCCTTCCCGCTGCTGAACCTGCCTATGGCAAACCTTTCATACATCACCCAGAACAACGAATCGTTCAACCTCATCGACAACATGGAATTCCTGAACGACCGTTACGCCTCGCTCGCCCTCAGCTACGACATGAACGGGAAGCTCTTCAACCGCATTCCCCTCATCAAGAAGCTGAAGTGGAGAGAGATGTTCCGCATCCGCGGCATGTGGGGCACACTGACCGACAAGAACAACCCCTACAAAAGCAGCAATTCCGACCTGTTCCTCTTCCCTATGCGCGACGGCATGCCCACCAGCCATGTCATGGGCCATACGCCCTACGTCGAAGCCAGCGTGGGCATCTACAACATCTTCAAGTTGCTGCATATAGAATATGTACGCCGCCTCACCTATACCGACATTCCGGGAGTGAAGAAAGGCGGAGTACGGTTTATGATACTGATGATCTTTTAGCGATTTATGCAACCATTGGCAGAACGTCTCAGACCGAAGACATTAGACGAATACATCGGTCAGAAACACTTGGTAGGACCGGGAGCGGTGCTCCGCAAGATGATTGACGCAGGACGCATCTCCTCCTTCATCCTGTGGGGCCCTCCGGGAGTGGGCAAGACAACGCTTGCGCAGATTATAGCCAACAAGCTGGAAACGCCATTCTACACCCTCAGCGCCGTCACCAGCGGTGTGAAGGACGTGCGCGACGTGATAGACCGCGCCAAGAGCAACCGTTTCTTCTCACAGGCAAGCCCCATACTGTTCATCGACGAAATTCACCGTTTCAGCAAGTCGCAGCAAGACTCGCTGCTCGGTGCGGTGGAGCAGGGTACGGTGACACTGATAGGCGCCACCACCGAGAACCCCTCGTTCGAGGTGATCCGTCCGCTGCTGTCGCGCTGCCAGCTCTACGTGCTGAAATCGCTGGAGAAAGACGACCTGCTGGAGCTCCTGCAACGTGCCGTAACGACGGATGTCCAACTGAAAGAACGGCAGATAGAGCTCAGGGAGACTACCGCCATGCTCCGTTACAGTGGCGGCGATGCCCGTAAACTGCTCAACATCCTCGACCTCGTTGTGCAGTCCGAAGCCGGCGACCCTGTGGTCATCACCGATGAGATGGTGACCGAACGCCTCCAGCAGAATCCCCTTGCCTACGACAAAGACGGCGAAATGCACTACGACATCATCTCCGCCTTCATCAAGTCCATTCGCGGCAGCGACCCCGACGGAGCCATCTACTGGCTGGCACGCATGGTGGAAGGCGGCGAAGACCCCGCTTTCATAGCCCGTCGCCTTGTCATCTCCGCTTCCGAGGACATCGGACTGGCAAACCCCAACGCCCTGTTGCTTGCCAATGCCTGCTTCGACACCATCATGAAAGTGGGCTGGCCCGAAGGACGCATCCCACTGGCAGAGACCACCATCTACCTCGCCACCAGCCCCAAAAGCAACTCCGCCTACATGGCAATCAACGATGCCCTCTCCCTGGTGCGGCAGACAGGCAACCTGCCCGTCCCCCTGCACCTGCGCAACGCCCCCACCCAACTGATGAAACAGCTTGGCTACGGCGACAACTATAAATATGCCCACGACTATCCCGGCAACTTTGTCCGCCAGCAGTTCCTGCCCGACGACCTGAAAGACCACCGCATCTGGCAACCGCAGGACAACCCCGCCGAACAAAAGCACAAAGAAAGGATGCAAGCCCTATGGGGAAAGAAAGGGAATGATTAGGGACAGGAGGCACTTAGCATAAGATTAAACTGTAAGCATTAAGTATTAACACCAAATCACCGATAATCATGAAAATAGTAGTTCTCGACGGTTATGCCGCCAATCCCGGAGATCTTTCCTGGGACGAATTGAAAAGTTTGGGAGAGTGCAGTGTTTACGACCGCACTGCACCTTCGGAAGTTCCGGAACGCGCTGCCGGAGCGGATATTCTGCTGACCAATAAAGTTGTGCTCAACGCAGATACCATAGCTGCGCTGCCCCATCTGAAATACATCGGCGTCCTTGCCACCGGATACAACGTTGTCGATATTGCCGCTGCCAAAGAACGGGGCATTGTCGTCACCAACATCCCGGCATACAGCACCCCTTCCGTAGCCCAAATGGTCTTTGCGCACATCCTCAACATAGCCCAGCAAGTGCAGCACTACACCGACGAAGTGCGCAAGGGCCGTTGGAGCAGCAATCCCGACTTCTGCTTCTGGGACACTCCGCTCATTGAACTGCGCGGCAAGAAGATCGGTATCATCGGCTTGGGACAAACCGGCTACAACACCGCCCGCATTGCCATCGGTTTCGGCATGGAAGTGCATGCCTACACCTCCAAATCCACCTTCCAGCTTCCCCCCGAAATCAGAAAGACGGAGCTCGACGAACTCTTTGCCAACTGCGACATCATCAGTCTGCACTGTCCCCTCACCGACTCCACCCGCGAACTGGTTAATGCCGCCCGCCTGAAGCAGATGAAGCCCAACGCCATCCTCATCAACACCGGACGAGGCCCGCTCATCAACGAACAAGACCTTGCCGACGCCCTGAACAACGGCACTATCCTTGCCGCCGGACTGGATGTGCTCTCACAAGAGCCGCCCCGCCCCGACAACCCGCTGCTCACCGCCAAGAACTGCTACATCACCCCACACATCGCATGGGCAAGCGCCGCAGCACGCGAACGCCTCATGCAGATCATGCTGGACAATGTGAAAGCGTTTCTGGACGGGAAAGTGATTAATGCAGTGACAAAGTAAAAACTAATCACTAAACCCTAATCACTAATCCCTAACCACTAATCGCTAACCCCTAAAATCTCGTTTATGGGAAAATCCGCAGTCAAAGGACTCTTGCGTTGGATGCCGGTAGGTGCCACGTGGATGCTGGCTGCCGTTACCATTGCAGCATCCCGTTCCGGACATTATCATCCGGACAACTCTGTGGTGATGCCCCTGCTGGGACTTGCCGTACCGATATTACTGGTGTCCTGCCTGATAACAGCCCTTTGCTGGGCGCTGGCACGCAAGAAGTGGGCTATCGTTCCTTTGGCAGCCTTCTTCTTCAACTGGGAATATCTGACGGCAGTCGTCCGGTTCGGTTCCACCGACGATGATGTGCCTACCACTGCTCCGGCGTCGAACCGGAAAGGCAAGTCCGGCGGCTGCCTCACCGTAGCCACCTACAACGTACATCATTTCGGCAACGAAATCACCGGATACTCCTGCAAGGAAATAGCCCGTTACATGCAGCAGCGTCATGTCGATGTGCTTTGCTTCCAAGAGTTCGGCGACAATCCCCACTTCACGACAGACAGTCTGCGCCGCGCCCTTTCGCACTGGCCCTACGCCCTTATTCCTGCGGACGACTCCATTCGCGGCATTCTCCCCGTTGCCGTATTCAGCCGCTACCCGCTTGCGGAAGGACGTTTCATCACCTACCCACGAAGCTCCAATTGCAGCATGGCGTGCGACATTGTTCTGGGTGCAGACACCCTCCGCCTGCTGAACAATCACTTGCAGACCACCAGCGTCAGTCAGAACCGCAGGAAGTGGGAACGCGAACTCGCCACCAACGACACCCGCCGCGAAGCGCAAGCCGTACAGGATGCTGCGGAAACCCTGCACGAGAACTTCGTGAAGCGTGCCGCCCAAACCGACAGCATCGTCCGCCTTGTCATCGCCAGTCCGCACCCCGTACTGGTGTGCGGAGACTTCAACTCCCTACCCTCGTCCTACACCTACCGCCAACTGTCCGGAATCCTCCAAGACGGTTTCAAGACAGGCGGACATGGATATATGTACACCTACCGCTACGCCAAGCACATGCTGCGCATCGACTATGCTTTCCATTCGTCCAAGCTGGACTGCACCGACTATTACTCTCCCGATCTGGATCTGTGCAGCGACCACAATCCGGTGATATTTACGGTGAAATACTAAAGCGCAAAAGGATATACAAAAGAGAAAGAGTATATTAAAAAAGGCTATCCCGGTTTCCCGGAATAGCCTTTACTAAAATATAGAAAAACAAAAAAAATGGCTTTAGAAAGTCAAGCGGATGCCCACTTGTGCATGCCAGCGTGAAGAGATGTCACTCTTGTTGATTTTGGCATTATTAAATGCATAACCCGGGTTTCTGTTACCATTTTCATCCGTACTCAGGCTTACCACTGTCAGCGGTGACAAGTTGTAGGCAGAGCTGTAGCTTGCGCCCCACTTCTTGTTCAGCATGTTGGCAAAGTTGATGATGTCGAATGTAAATTCCAGTTTGCCCAGTCCTTGAGCGTTGTAGATGGTTTGCGCCAAGTGCAGGTCTATCTCATGTTCCCAGTTGCTCAGGTTGGAGTTGCGTTCGGCATACTGTCCGCGGTGGTTCTTGGCATAGTCGTCGTTGTTCACCCATTCGGTGAAGGCTTTACGGCTGTCTGCTGCGCTCATAATCAGTTTGCCATTTTTATCCGTATTATCCACGAAGTTCATGTTGTCCAGTTCGGCTTCGGTAGGGATGTAAAGCAATGAGTTACCTTTCTGGCCGTCACCGTTGAAGTCGCTGACTTCGTTCATCGTCAGGCTGTAACGGCTACCGGAGAAACCGTTGTAGATAACGGAAATGGTGGTGCTTGTCCAGCCGTTCAGATACTTCGGAGTGGTGTAAGAGAGCTGTGCCATGAGGCGGTGAGGAACATCGAACTTGGAGAAGCCGAGTTCGTTTTCGGAGTTGGTGTCGCGGGAGTAGTTATACTTCCAGTTGGAGTAAGCCACCGAGCTTGTACCGTCATTCACAGACTTGGAACGTCCGAAGGTATAAGATGCCGACATGTCCAGACCGAAGTCAAAGCTCTTCGCCAATGAAGCGGAGAAAGCGTAGGTATAACCCTTGTTCGTATTTCTCAGGTTCACGATGGAGTAGTAATTACTCCTGGTCTTGGAGTAGAAAGGAGCGGCAGACGCTTCCACACCGGGGATGGCATATACCTTCTCGCCGTCGTTGTTCAGTGCGAGATTCTCAAAGAACACGTTGTTCATGGTCTTGGAGTAGATACCCTCCAGAGTCAGTTTCACGTCACCCGGCAGGCGTTGTTCCAGTGCAAGGTTAGCACGCAACACTTGCGGATACTTGAAGCCTTTGTCTACGGTAACGATGTCCGGTCTCAAAGCTCCGGTTTCCACTGATGTGGCTGCTCCCATAGGATCTTTGGCATATTGTGCCAGTGAAGGGGCCGTATTGGTGTGGTTGTTGCCTTGTTTGGGTTCGATGGTAGTACCCATGGACTCCATGCCCGTATTGTTGTAGGCGTTGGACAACCAAACGAAAGGTACGCGTCCGGTGAAGATGCCCACACCGCCGCGGATCAGTGTCTTATGAGAGTCGTCCGTATACCAGCGGAAGCCTACGCGCGGAGAAACCAGCACTTTGGCGCCCGGCATTTCGCCTACGCGCGATGTGATGTCGTTGTCGGCAGCGAATGTATTGAAGGCTTCGTTCGTTGTGGGGTCGTTGAAGAGCAAGGGGATGTCAAAGCGGATACCGTAGGTCAACTCAAGGTTGGTGTTGATGTTCCACTTGTCCTGTGCATAGAAGCCGAACTGTCCCGACTTCATGATGGGGGCGTAGCGGAGGTCACCGCCTGTCAGTTCGGGGTTGGTGTACTTATACGTATATTTATAGGGTGCATCGTTCAGGAAGTTGTCCAAAGAGTTGAAGTACCATGAACCGTTTACGGCCTGAATGAAGAGGTTGCTCATGCGGTAGATTTCGTTGTGCGTACCGAAGGTCATCGTATGGCTTCCCAAATACCATGAGAGGTTGTCCTCGAAGGTATAGATGTCCTGATCCAGTTTGTTGGCTCCGGAGGAGAATTCCGTACCGATGTTGGCGGTGATGTTGGTTTTGCCGTCGTTTCCTTTCACGTTTTCAATCTGTACGGTGGGTCCCTGATAGGCCACTTCGCGGTTGTCGCGAACGAAGCTGGCCGAGGCGCGGAACTCGTTGTAGAGGTTCTGTCCGAGGCGTGAGTTCAGTTCGGCAACGATGGAGTTGGTCTTGTTGTTCATGCGGTAGCCGCTGTTGTTGAACACGTAGGAGTATGCTCCGGGAGAATAGTTGTCATCGAAGGAGTTGTTGTGCTGGTAGCGCAGTGCCAGTTTGTGGTCCTGATTGATGTTCCAGTCCACACGTGCCAGCAAGCCGAAGGACTTGCGGTCTACGTCGCGCTGTGAGTAGGCTTCGTCGATGCCTGTATATTCCTTGTATTTATCGGCAATCTGCTTGGCTGTGGCCGAAGTGAGGTAGGAGTTGATGTATCCCGGATAGATGCTGGCGGGATAAGACTCTTTCTGTGCTTCGGCGCTTACGAAGTAGAACAGTTTGTCCTTCACGATTGCTCCGCCCAGTGTGCCGCCGAAGGTGCGTGTGAACTGCTGTCCGAGTTCGCTCTTGGCATAGTCGCGTACGGCGCTGTACTTGCCATACATGAACTGGTTGTTGAAGTAGGTGTAGGCCGATCCTTTGGTGGTGTTCGTACCCTGCTTGGTGATGGCGTTGATGCCGCCGCCTGTGAATCCGCTTTGGCGAACGTCGAAGGGTGCTACTACCACCTGTATTTCCTGAATGGCATCCATTGAGATGGGGTTGGCTCCGGTCTGTCCTCCGTTGGTTCCTGAAGAGGCAAGGCCGAATACGTCGTTGCTCACCGTACCGTCTATCTGGAAGCTGTTGTAGCGGTTGTTGGAGCCTGCAAACGTCATACCGCCGATTTTGGAAGGCATGGCAAAGGGCATGTTCTTCACGATGTCGTAGACGTTGCGGTCTACGGTGGGTGTGTTCTCAATCTTTCCCAGTGAGAAGTTCTGTCCGGCTCCGGCAGCGGCTTTGGCTTCAGCCACCACCACTACTTCGTCCAGCAGTTCCGAGCTGGGAGTCAGTTTCACGTTCTGCGTATAGGTGTTGCCCAGTTCCAGCATGATGCCCGTAAAGGCGGCACTTTGATAGCCCACGTAGGACACTGTAAGTTTGTACGGGCCGCCGGTACGCATACCTTGCATCGTATAGCGTCCGTCCACGTTGGTGACAGCGCCATACTGTGTGCCCGAAGGTTCATGAACAGCTATAACCGTCGCTCCGATTACAGTTTCATTCTGTTCGTCGGTCACCTTGCCGCTAATGGCCGAGGTGGTGACCTGTGCATTTACGCCCATAGCCGCCAAGACCAGCATCAGCGTAAAAATAACTCTCATTCCTTTTAACATAATTGTTTCTAATTGGTTTTTGAAAAATGTTATATTTCTTAAAACACTTGCAAAGGTACGCAAAAATATATGTAAAAGCATTACAATTCTGCTACATTTTTTAAGAAATTATTCTGAAGCAGAAAGATGTATTATATAATAAGGTGTAACGGAAAAGCAGCGGAAGAGAAGTGCATTGTATGTAAGAGCAGAAGCAGAAGTTCACTGTATGCAAGGCATGAGGGAAGAGCAGAAAGAGAAGTGCACCGTATGCAAGGCATGCCGGAAAAGCGTAAGGAGAAATTCGTTGCGGTGAAAGAAAATTGAATATCTTTGCCGCCTTTATCCTAAAAATAATTCATTATGATGGAAACTAAAAAAAAGAAGGTTGGGCATATCTGAAGCATGTCAGAAAAGCCATGGAGTGTATCAAAACCGTAACCGACGGGAAGTATGAGGTGAGCGACGAAGCCTATCACACACTGAAGCGTATAGTGAAAAACTGCGAGAAGCTGATTAAGGCCTACGAAAAAAAGCTGGAACAGAGGGAAAAAGAGCGGGAAAAGTCCCTGAATCGTTAACAAAGCACAAATAACGGCCAAAACGATGTTTATACATATTTACAAAGGCAAAGTGTTGCAGCACACCGCAATAGGTGGCGTAAAGTGTATAAACAGGACAAAGCATCTATCTTATTTTCAGTACATTTGCGGTAATAAACATTGAACGGACATATTCTCTCCCTCCGCCATAAATTGCAAGCAGCGGGAGCAGAAGTCTGCTTCAATAAGTATTCATTTTATAAAAACAAGACATGGCAATTACATGTACGGAAGGAGAAGTGAAAATCTCCGAGTTCGGCTCAGTCCGAAGCAAACAATCACAGACCATCAGTCTGCAAGAGTATGTAAACAAAGTGCGTAGCAACACATTCAAGGCGCAGGTGGAGGAATACCGCCGCCTTGCCGCCCTGCCGGGGCATGAAGCCGAAGCGCAGAGGGTGAAGGACGGGATGCCCTGCATCGTACCCGCCGGAGTGTGCAGCGGCGGACACGCAGTGAAGAACCTCGTCAAGCACAGCGGACTGCTCCAGATAGACATGGACCACACCCTGCTGCGCACCGCCGAAGTGTGCCGGCTGCTCTGCGAACTGCCCTACGTGACAGTGGTGCACAAGAGTTTCTCGCAGAACGGGGTACGGGCGTTTGTACGCGTGGCAGCCGAAGATGTGATGCGGAACTATGAGCAGCTTTATGCCGCCGTAGGCGAAGCCGTCAGCCGGCATGCCGCACACAACTACGACTCCAAATGCAAGATCCTGACACAGCCCAGTTTCTATTCGTGGGACGCAAATGCGTATTACAACCCTGATGCAGAGACTTTCAGGATGCAGTGGGGAGAAGAGACGGCTCCTGAAACGGGAACAATTTCAGAAACAGCAGCAGATGCAGGAGGAGCTGTTTCAAGAGGAATAATCTCAGAAGTGACAGACTCAGGAAAAGCTGTTTCAGGAGGAGCAATCTCAGAAGTGACAGACTCAAAAAGAACAGACTCAGGAGTGACAAACTCAGAAAAATCAGTCTCAGAAAAATCAGTTTCAGGAATAGCAGCATCAGGAACAGCAGTTTCAGGAACAGCAGTTTCAGGAACAGCAGTTTCAGGAACAACAGCTCCCGGTTTTCTGGTGCAATTCCTCAACGACTTTGAGCACCGCAACCCCTTCCGTCGTGGCGAGCGAAACGACCTTGCGTTGAAGCTGGGTCGTGTGTCTCGCAGTAAAGGTTTTTCAAAAAAGGAGTTGGAAGAAGTTATCAGCCTCTTCATCCGCCGCTATGCTGCAACCGATTTCACAGCCGAAGACATCCGTCAACGTATAACCGCTGGTTATCAATTCATTGACTCCCTTCCGCAAAAAACGGAAATTCCCGGCGAGGGTTCAAATAGGGTTCATTTCCCTTATGACCCCGCCGAGCCGCCCGATGCGGGCTCCGAAGAAGAAGATTTGTTGGAAAAAAACAACGAACTTCGTGCCCAGTCTCCCTACATTCCCGACAGCGCATACAGCGGTCTGCCCCAATTCCTGAAAGACTGTGTGCAATACGCTTCCGACCCGCGCGAACGCGACATCACGCTGCTTGGCAGCCTTAACTGTTGCAGCGCCCTCTTCCCCGGTGTCAGCTTCTTCTACAAGAACGCCCTCTACTCTTCCCACTTCTACCATGCCCTCGTGGCAAACGCAGCAGCCGGAAAGGGCGTCGTGGCATTCATCCTCAGCCTGCTCGATGCCACCCAGGAATATTACGACCGCCAGCGTCGCGATCAGAAGAAAGCCTTCGAGAAAGCCCAAATGGCATGGGAAGCCGAAGTGCATCAGGCACTGCGCGAACACCGTTCTCCCGACTCCGACAAGAAGCCCGAAGAAACCAAAGCCAAATACCTGAAGACCTCCTCCACCACCAGCAAGAGCCGTCTGCTGGAGCAGCTCGCCACCAACGGCGAACTCGGCTGCCACATGTCGTCCACCGAAATCAACACCCTCATCTCCTCGCTCGCACAGGACTACGGCAAGTATGAGGACATCCTCTGCAAGGCTGCCCACCACGAGGAAATCTCACAGTCGTACAAGATAGACGGCGACCCGATAGTCGTTCCCCGTCCCCACCTGGCACTCATCATGTCCGGCACACCGGAGCAGTTCACCGGCTTCTTCCGCAGCCACGAAAACGGTCTGTACAGTCGTTTCCTCATCTACACCCGCCAGCTCAACCCCCATTGGGAGACGTGTGCCCCCGGCGAAGGCCGCGTGGATCTGCGCGAGCACTTCCATACGCTGGGAAAGAAACTCTTCGAAATGCACAAGTTGCTGCTGGAATCCCCCACCCTCGTCACCTTCACCCCCGGACAGTGGGAACGCCATACGCAACAGTTCGGCGTATGGCTCAAGTCGGCCCTGGTGGAAGGAAAGGAGTTCCCCACCAGCATCGTCTTCCGTCATGGACTGCTTGCCATGCGCCTCGCGTCCATCCTCACCATCTTCCGCAAGTGGGACGACTACCGCTATGCCAAGGAATACTGCTGCACCGATGCCGACTTCGACACCGCCATGCAGATTATAGCCACCGTCATTGAGCACAGCCTGCTGCTGGGCACTTCGCTGCCCGACACCGGACACCCGCCGGTAGCCATGCGTAAATTCCACCAGTTTGAAGACGTTCTCAAGAAATTACCGAGGATTTTTTCTTACATCGACTTCATCAATGCCGCCAAAGAACTCGGCATATCTGTGTCCACAGCCAAACGTTACCTGAGAAAGGCAGTTGAACAAGAACTCGTTGTGAAACAGAAAGATAAGTACCGAAAACGCAGAAAAAGGCAAGGTAAACAGGGGCTATAAGGAAATGAACCCTAAATGAACCCTCGCCCCGACAATTCGACGGGCGGGGGCTCTTTGGAAAAATAAAAACAAAAGAAACAAGGCTGTTTCTCAAAACTATTCGTATCTTTGTGTACGATGTACGAACATCGCAAGCAATATATAAAAGCATCATCCCATGAAATCGACTACCGAAATATTAGAGCTGCTCCGTATCTACAAGGCACACTCTGCCGCCAAATACGGCGTGAGACGTCTCGGTATCTTCGGCTCCGTAGCCCGCGGAGAACAGACGGAACACAGTGATGTTGACATCTGCTACGAAGGAGACGCCCCCTCACTCCTCACGCTTGAACGTATCCAAAGCGAACTGGAAAACCTACTGGGAAGTCCGGTAGACCTGATAAGAATACGCGAACGCATGAACAGCCGCCTGAAACAACGAATTCTAAAAGAAAGCATCTATGTATGACAAGGAATTAGCACTCGACAGCCTATATAACATCCAAGATGCACTGTTACTGATAACCGAACGTGCTGCTGTAGCCAATACCGCGGACGACTTTCTGATGTCGCCGGACGGAATGTTGCGCTTGGATGCTATCTGCATGAACTTGATAGCACTTGGGGAAGCCGTAAAAGGACATCCCTCCGATGCTCCCCATCATTCAACGAATGATTAAAGAAATAATACACCCCGTACAATAAAATAAGCCCGAAAAAGATACAAACCTCCTGCAGGATAAAAGAATTTCTTCCTGTGAGACAGATAATTTCCCCTTGCGGGATAAATAATTTCATCCCGTAAGACGGGAAGTTTCGTCCTACGGGATGAAAAGTTTTGTCCTGCGAAACGGGAAGTTTCGTCCTGCGAAACGGAAAACATTCATTCTGCGAAACATGGGGTCATGGTGTTCCCAGCACCCCTATGATGAGCCGCACTTGTGCGGGCGTGTACCGTCGTGCGGTAGGCGCCATGCCCGTTTCCTGCAACTGCTGCTCCAGTCCGGGCGCGGTACGTATCCATTCGTTGAACTGCTTGACGGCTGTCTGCTGCTGCACACCGTCTATATACATGCTTGCCAATTCGCCCTTGCCGTAGCTGCGCACCACAAAGGCTTTCTCTACAATATCTTCATCGGGCTTTCCCATACAGAGTCTCCATTAGTGTAATTTTCATTCGGATTGGAGACATAAAGATAGTGATTTTCAGCGAGATAAGCAATCAAACCCGGAGAAATTCATCTCCGATACCACTTTCTTTTTTTCTTCTTGCGGGCTTGCTGCAATGCCGTCCCAAACAGGCAACAGGCACATTTCAGTTCTTTCGGGGAGAGTTTATCCAAATTGTCAAGAATACCGGAAATAGAAAAGTTCTCATCGAGAAATTCATAAGGATCGGCGGCCTCTTCCAAATCCCGCTTCATGAGGCAGGCACATACAGGACATTTATCCATTGATCTGTTATATTTTTTTAGTTTATGTGAGGAAATATCTTATCAACTTTACACAAAAACACCTAAGGGAAAACCCCTCAAAAAACACATACCTCACTCCCCTTTCAGAAAGAAAGATGCTCAAAGATAACACTTTTTGGTTATTATTTGCATGATTATTATAAATTAATACAATATCGGAGCAAAAAAAATACGACTACCGGAGAAATAAAAGGAAACAACCTATATATTATTACTAATGGATGCACAGCATTTGTTAAGGCATGCGCAGTATCGTTAAGGCATGCACAGCATCGTTAAGGCATACGCAGCATTGTTAAGGCATGCACAGCATTGTTAAGGCATGCACAGCATTGTTAAGGCATACACAGCATTGTTAAGGCATGCACAGCATTGTTAAGGCATGCACAGCACTGTTAAGGCATACACAGCACTGTTAAGGCATACACAGCACTGTTAAGGCATACACAGCACTGTTAAGGCATGCGCAGCATCGTTAAGGCATACTTATCGTTACTAAAGCGTACTTATCGTTACTAAACCTTCCCCAACCTTACCGAAGCGTATTTTCCGCCTTGTCTCTGCCGTATCTTTGTTTCAACGAAACGAGGTAAGGAATATCGCCGCGGAGACTTCTTCTCCTCCAACCGTCAGAGACAATCAATCAGTATTAACATTAGAAAAAAACTAACTTCATTATGGCAATCATCGTAGAACCTGTGCAACGCTATCAGAAGGTCGGTGACAAGACTTCCCCGCAACTGTACTACCTGAAGCGGAAAGCCAACAACTCCCGCCTGTACAACACCAAGCGCATCGCGCAAGAGATTGAAGAACTGGGCGGCATGTCCGCCGAAGACGTGGAACACGTGGTCACCGCCCTCGTACGCAACATCAAACGCAAGCTGACAGACGGCGACAGCGTAAAACTGGACGGCCTCGGTGTGTTCTACACCACTTTCCACAGCAAAGGAACCCCCAGCTCGGAAGAATGCACCGTAAAGAACATCGACAAAGTGAACATCCGCTTCCTCACCGACAGCGGTCTGCGCCTTGTCAACGACTCCGGAGCCACCACCAAAGGCAGCCCCAACAACGTGGCATTCAGCCTCTACAACCCCAAAGAGGACGGTCCCTCCGGTGGCGGTGGCAGCGGCAGCGGTGACGACGGAGAAGAAGAAGATCCGCTGGGATAAGTCACGCAAGGAAAGCTATCCGGTTCTCCCCCCTCTCCCTGTGTATGAGGGGGGGAACAAAGCAACAATTCGCAATTGCAAAGTAACAATTCGTAATTGCAAGGTAACAATTCGTAATTGCAAAGCAACAATTCACAATTGCAAAGCAATCATTCACAATTAATGCGAATCAGTAGTTGAATTTATAGTTCATTATTATACGGATTTGAGCTTTTTCACCACAGAGGGCACAGAGACTCACAGAGTCTTTCTCTTTTTATGAGGCAAAACATTTTATTTATGAGGCAAAACATTCTGTCATTCAGAGCGGAGCGAAGAATCTGCTCTCCCTATACTGGGATGAGTATTGACATGAGTGAGTATTGACATGAGAGAGTAGATTCTTCGCTACGCTCTGAATGACAGATACTATCGAGTAGCAAGATTAACACTCTGTGAAACTCTATGCACTCTGTGTACTCTGTGGTGAAAGCATTCATTACTTGCAAGGTTATAAACTTAATTCAAATACTGATTCGCACAATTAATTAATAATCAAAAAAATCAAAACTCCTATGGCAACAAAATCATCTTGGTGGGACAAGTTCCTCAAAATCGTAATCGCAGTAGCATCGGCCGTTCTCGGCGCAGTAGGCGCCAAAGCCATGCCCATGTAACTCATCACTCATCGTTCCTCACTCCTATCTCCTCATTCCCATGCGTACAATCACCCTGATCATCATCCATTGCAGCGCCACGTGCGAAGACCGCCCCTTTACGGAGCAGGCACTGGAAGCCGCCCACCGCCAACGCGGTTTCGACGGCACAGGCTATCACTTCTACATCCGTCGCGACGGCCGCATACTCACCACCCGCTCCCCCGAACGTCCCGGAGCACATGCCCGCGGCTACAACGCCCACTCAATAGGCATCTGTTATGAGGGCGGTCTGGACCACTACGGCATGCCCAAAGACACTCGCACCGAGTGGCAACGCCATTCGCTCCGCGTCCTCGTCAGGACGCTGCTGCTGGACTATCCCGGCGCCCAAGTGGTGGGACATCGCGACCTGAGCCCCGACCTCAACGGCAACGGCGAGGTGGAACCCATGGAATGGACAAAGCAATGCCCTTGCTTCGAGGTGAAGAGGGAGAAGTGGTAGGCGATTACATTATGATAAAAAAGAACGAGGGGAACCGTCCTTTCAACAGGATAGTTCCCCTCACCTTTTTCCAAGCTCTTTGAAATGATGCTACACAATATTATTGCATAACGGGTGTCATTTCATCCCAAGTATAAGTATTATCTTCTTTGCTATAATAGAATGACATCGCATAGTTACCGTTGCCCCGTCCACTATATACTTTGTAAATAACCGTATAGCTTGTATCCGGATCGGGATTTGCCACCATATCGGGTAACAGGATAATCGGGAAGGCTTCTTTTGCCAAACGTTCGTCCATGATAGTCTGGATTTCCTCGTCTTTCAGATTGTCCAAATAGCCATCCACATTGTAGTACTGAGCCCAAGTGGAATACTTGTTGTTAATGTTGTTGTTCTTACCGCAATCAGCCCCGAAATAATATTCGGAAGTTGTGTTCTGCGTACTCATGTATTCCGGTTTGTTAGTCTTCACCCATTCTACCAATTTGGTATATTCGGCATTGGTAAGTATCAGCTTCTCAATATTACTGATAAGGTTGGAGAGTTTCCACTCTTTACCGTCGAACTTCATCACTGTGATACGCTCATTGATGGAAACGACAACGGAGTTTTTCGGATTATACGCTTCCCATGTAGAACCGTTGTAGCGGTAAACAGTTGTCTTGTTTGCTCCAGCTACTTTATAGTTCACTTCTACGGTCAAGCCGTCTTTTGCCACATAAGTATATCTATTTTTCAGGAATATCACCAAGCAAGCATCTGCCTGTTCTACCGAAGTAAATTCGTCATTACTCCCCGGTTCGCCGTCGTCTGTGCCCATAGCCTTATAATCATCGGAAACCAATGAGTATTTCTTATCCGCATCATAAGGAATAAGCGGTTCTTCCGTCCAACCATTTGCTCCTTTCTTATAGTATCTGGACTGGTTGGTCGTCGTCCCGGCATAATACTTATAAGTAATCTTACAAATAAACCCTTCGGCCTTATCTGCATATTTCGTATTGCAGAAAGCGGTCAAATAGGCATTTACATCCATATTCTTATCGAAATTATCGTATTTGCCCGGTTGCCCCTTTTCTGTACCCATCGAATCATAATCATCTTTTCCCAACTCATAGGCATCTTTATAGGCAGGCTCTTTCTCCTGAGAAGGCATCACGTCCGCCACTTTCACCTTAATCTTAGCCGATGACCCCTTATCGCAGTATGGATAAGTATCTTCAAGCATGCTGACTAACGCCTCTTCTATGGTTGCTTTTCCGGCATCTTCATCACCCTGCACAAGGCTGAAATAGCCTTCCGTAGGATATTTTCCTGTGAAATCCCCTTCGTAATAGACAACGTCTGTTATGGGTTCCTGATCGAAACCGGGGAAGTTATCTTCGTTGTAGTCGCAAGCCGTCATAAGGAACGAGGCCGCACACAAACTGTATATATACTTTTTATTCATAATTGTAACTCTTAAAGGTTTAGAAATTGAATTTCAAACGTACGGAATAAGTACGGCCGAAACCGTAAAGCACGCGTGTCGCAGTTTCCCAATCGTGCTTGCTGCCGTCACGTGCATCGGCAATGTATTCCTGATCGAAGAGGTTGTTGACGTTACCACTCAAAGTAGCGCGGACTTTACCGAAGTCGAAGGAATACCCGGCGCTCAAGTCAAAGGTGTGGTAGGAAGGTATCTCCCAAGGTTCTGTCACTACGTATTCATTACCCATGCCGGCTTGTCCTGCATCAATATCATATCCGGCATAGTTACGGGCAAAGAAGTTCCAGTCCAAACTGAGGCGCAAGCCTTTCATAGGGCGTACGTTTACACCCAGTGCGGCTGTAGTTTGTGCCGAACCGCCTACATGGATATTGTCCATCTTAATGTTGGCGCGATACTGCTCTGCATTTGTCATGTCACTCACGACTTCACCACTCTTAAGGTCGGCAAGCATCTGGCCCGATCCGTTATAGTAGAAACCTTTCGCATTACCTTTCCAGCGCCAGTCGCCCCATGAGAACATACCCGTTACGTCAAGCCATCTAAACGGTTTGGCAACGAAATCAAGTTCCACACCCATGTGGTTGGCATTGGCTCCGGTCATGTTCAGCGTCCAGCGGTCTTCTATTTCTACCCCTTCTTCGTTCTCATAGTCGTATGTCCCCGAATCGTAGAGGGCTTTGTCTTTCCAACGAGTGTAGTAGGCGTTCACATTGGCTGTGAAAAAACCTGTACGGAAACCATACCCCAACTCAAAAGACATTACTTTCTCGTTCTTGGCATCGCCATTGCGTGCATGTGAATTCTGAGAGTTGACAAAAGAAGTATCGAACATCGGAGCGCGGTTGATGTAACCGGCGTTGAAGTAAATGTTGTTGAACTCGTTGAGATTGTAGTTGATACCGCCCTTGACGTTTCCGCCCAAATAATGTTTCTTGTCGGACTTGGCATGTGCCTTGTCGTAATACATACGGTCGTAACGCCAATAGCTGGTGTTTGAAAGACCGCCGGAAACAAATGCACTCAACTTGTCGTAGTTATATTCTAACTGCGCGAATACACCTTCGGACATTACGAAACCATCATAATCACGATATATCACATCACCTACTCCGAGCTTTTGATTCTTGAAGCTAGGATCGGCAGCGGCTACGTTATTCTCAACACGTACATTTTTACGATTATCAATATCTACAAAGTATGAACCACCAAAAAGGTCGGTAATGACATTCTGATGCAACCCCTTGTAATAGCGCAAATCAACACCACCGTAGAAGTCAAAATTCTCACCAAACTTAGTAGTATAGGTAGAAAGCAAACCATACCACATGTGATTGTTCATTGCTTTGGACATAATCATCTTGGATCCGGTGGTGCTTGCCACATTCATAGCCTCTACCTGATCGTATGCAAATGTTCCGTCTACTTCGCGGAAATCATTATTTACCAATCCATTGCTTGCTCCATACCACTTACTGCGGTTGGCAGCATCACCCGAACCACTGTAACCGTTACCGCGACCGATAGATACGTACAAAGCTGTACTCAAACTTGATTTACGGTCTATCTGCCACAAATGGTTCAGAGATATCTGAGGTTTGTGATATGCGTTTCTGGATGAATTAAAGACTTGTCCATGTCTGTAACCAAAAGTGGGATTATATTTATAAGGACTGTCTTCACCCATATATTGTTTTACACGCTGCCATTCTTTAATAGTAAGCCCGTTTTGATTATTGCGCTGATTGTGCCACTGCGGAGCACCGAATGCAGTGAGAGACAACTGGTGATTGTCGTTGAAACGTTTGGCTATGCTGGCAAACCAGTTGTAGCCTTCAAATTCCGTACCTTGTATATATCCGTCGCCCCAAGTCTTACCGCCAAGCAAAGTGAATGCCCAGCCATCTTTGGACAGACCGGATGATACGCTGAAAAGAATTTTATTGTAACCGTCGTTACCCATGCCGTAAGACACAAATCCGCCTCTCTTGGCTTCTGTGCTCTTGGTAACGATATTGATGGAACCGCCCACTGCCGGAACCGATACTTTGGCAGCACCCAAACCGCGCTGTACCTGCATGCTGCGGGTTACGTCGGACAGACCTGCCCAGTTGGACCAGTATACCTTCTGGTTCTCCATACCGTTCATCGGCACACCGTTAATCATCATGGCTACGTTCTCGCTGGAAAAACCTCGGATACGAGTCTGCGCATCCCCATAGCCACCACCATCCTTAGTGGTATATACACCCGGAGTGGACTTCAGGATTTCAGGAAATTCCTGCGAACCAAGTTTCTCTTCAATGAACACCGGATCTACGGTAGATACCGCTACCGGAGTCTTACGAGCCACCGCAACGGATGAAGTGATGGTAACGTCCGACAACATCACTGCATCGGGCTGCATCTTGATAGTTCCCAGTTCTACAGAAGCGCCCTTCTGTGTGATTTTTTTCTTCTGGTCCTTGTAACCGATGTACTTGAAGAGCAACGTAGCATTAGAAGCAACGCTTTGCTTGAAATAGCCGTCAATGTCAGTCACTGACCCTTGAGTAGTTCCCTCTACCATAACGGCAGCACCCACCAAAGGTTCGCCGGTTTCAGCGTCGACAAGCTGACCATGCACTGTGGTCTGAGCCCATGCTGCGGAAGTAAACAGCGACAACATGGCAACCAACAGAAATTGAATTAGACTTTTTCTCATAATTCTACTTTTAGTTAATAGATAGTGTTAATTAATATTTAAAAAAGTTCGTGAGTTGCAAATATAATATTATTAAATTAGATATTCATTACAATTATGCTACAATTTTTCAAATTAATAAACGATTCGGGAAACTCTAAAAACAAAAAAGCTCCGCCAATTTCTCGCGGAGCTTTCTTTTTGTCACAAATGCAACGTATATTCTTTCAAATTAAAATCTAAAATCAGTCATTCATTAACTTTCTATAACGCACACGAGTCGGCTCTTCTTTACCCAGACGTTTCAATTTATTTTCTTCATATTCCGAATACGACCCTTCGAAGAAGAACACATTGGAGTCGCCTTCAAACGCAAGGATGTGCGTACAGATGCGGTCGAGGAACCAGCGGTCGTGGCTGATGACAACGGCGCATCCGGCAAAGTCCTCAAGCCCCTCTTCGAGGGCACGCAGGGTGTTGACGTCAATGTCGTTGGTAGGCTCGTCGAGGAGCAGCACATTGCCTTCTTCCTTGAGGCAGAGGGCCAGGTGAAGACGGTTGCGCTCACCACCGGAGAGCACGCCGCAGAGTTTTTCCTGATCGGCACCGGAGAAGTTGAAGCGCGACAGGTAGGCACGTGCGTTGATGTCGCGTCCACCCATGCGGATGAGGTCGTTGCCGCCGGAAATCACTTGGTAGACACTCTTGTTGGGGTCGATGTCCTTGTGTTGCTGGTCCACATAGGCTACTTTCACAGTCTCTCCTACCTCGAACTCGCCGCTGTCGGGAGTCTCCAGCCCCATGATAAGGCGGAAAAGGGTGGTCTTACCTGCACCGTTGGGACCGATGATGCCCACAATACCGTTAGGCGGCAGCATGAAGTTGAGATCGTCGAACAGGAGCTTGTCGCCAAACGCCTTTGCCACGTGCTTGGCTTCGATGACCTTGTTGCCCAGACGGGGACCGTTGGGGATGAAGATTTCGAGCTTTTCCTCCTTCTCCTTCACATCCTCGTTCAGCAGTTTGTCGTAGGAGTTCAGACGGGCCTTTCCCTTTGCCTGACGGGCCTTGGGAGCCATACGCACCCACTCCAGCTCGCGTTCCAGCGTCTTACGGCGCTTGCTGGCTGTCTTTTCTTCCTGCTCCATGCGCTTGGTTTTCTGTTCCAGCCAACTGGAGTAGTTGCCCTTCCAGGGAATGCCTTCGCCGCGGTCGAGCTCGAGTATCCAACCTGCCACGTGGTCGAGGAAGTAGCGGTCGTGGGTTACGGCGATTACCGTACCTTCGTACTGCTGCAAGTGTTGTTCCAACCAGTCGATGGACTCTGCATCAAGGTGGTTGGTGGGCTCGTCGAGGAGCAGCACGTCGGGCTTCTGGAGCAACAGGCGGCAAAGTGCCACACGACGGCGCTCACCACCGGAAAGATGCTCTACGGACTGGTCTTCGGGCGGACAACGGAGTGCATCCATCGCACGCTCCAGCTTACTGTCGAGGTTCCATGCATCGGTAGCGTCGATGATGTCCTGCAACTCTGCCTGACGGGTGAAGAGCTTGTCCATCTTGTCCTGATCCTCGTAGTATTCGGGCAGACCGAACTTCTGGTTGATCTCCTCGTACTCTGTCAGCGCATCCACAATGGGTTGCACGCCTTCCATCACCACTTCTTTCACTGTCTTCGTAGGATCAAGATAAGGCTCCTGAGCCAAATATCCTACCGAATATCCGGGTGAAAACACCACTTCGCCCTGATAGGATTTATCCAAGCCGGCGATAATCTTCAGCAAGGTTGATTTACCCGAACCGTTCAGACCGATGATACCGATTTTCGCTCCATAGAAGAACGAAAGGTAGATGTTCTTCAACACCTGCTTGTTGTTCTGCTGAATGGTCTTGTTCAGCCCTACCATAGAAAAGATAATTTTCTTATCGTCTACTGTTGCCATGTAATTTTAAGTATAAAGTATGAAATATAAATTATGAATGTTTCCTTATAATGTTCTTTTTATAACGTTCTTTTTATAATATTTCCTTATAATGTTCTTTTTATAATGTTTCTTTTATAATACCGCTATTACGACATCGCTTTATAATGTTCTTTTGTGATACTCTTGTGATACCCTTTGTGATACCTTTCTTTATTTTAGCAATACATTTTTTTAATGGAATATCAATGTATCAAACATTGTATTATCAGGGAATTAAGAACTACCGCATCTATAATCCCGGTACAAAGATAGGAAAAAAAGCGAAATTCCTTTGCAACTTCAAAAAAAGTCTCTATCTTTGCACCCGCTTAACAGCAGTAAAGGATTGATTCGCTAGCTCAGCAGGTAGAGCACAACACTTTTAATGTTGGGGTCCTGGGTTCGAACCCCAGGCGGATCACTTGAAAATCAAGCAGTTATCTAATTTAGATAGCTGCTTTTTTCTTTATATACACTATATTTTGCTACGTTTGTGTAAACCAGTGTGTAAACCGGAAAACCGAATGAGCGAAACAATTAAAGTACTGTGTTACAAATCAAAAACTCTTAGTAATGGTGAACATCCTCTGATGTTATGCGTCTGTAAAGACCGCAAAAGAAAGTTTCAAAGTCTTGGTATATCCATAAAAGCGGAATTATGGGACTTCAAGACAAACCAACCAAAAGACAAATGTCCGAATCGGGAAAGAATAGCCGTTCTCATTAGCGAAAAAATCAATGAGATACAGAAAGCCGCTTTGGATAAAAGAATAGCAGGCAAGGACTTTACGGCTACAACTCTTATTGAATCTACCACAAACAACACCGCCAATAAAACGGTAGGTGAATACTATCTGACTTATATTCAGAACTTACAGAAAGAGAATAGAATCAGATATGCAGGAATGTTTGAAGTGTCCTATTCGTCTTTCATAAAGTTCAACAAGCATCTTGACATACCATTCTCTGATATTGATGTTGCTTGGCTAAAGCGGTATGAGAAATGGATGAGAGAGCAGAATCTTTCAGTAAGTACCATAAGCACACGAATCAGACACCTACGAGCCGTCTTTAATCTTGCGATAACGGAACATTCAATTAAAAGCGATTGTTATCCGTTCCACTCCTATAAAGTTTCCAAGTTGAACAAGCAGACCGCAAAAAGAGCTTTGAACAAGCAGGACATACTGAAAGTAATGCAATACAAAGGCACTTCTCTTATGGAATGCCTTGCTATTGATATATTTATATTCTCGTATTTGAATGCAGGTATAAACTTCATAGATATAGCCAAACTAAAATACTCCAACATAATAGAGAACCACCTCACTTACAACAGAGAAAAGACAAAGAAACTGATAAGCATACCATTACAAGCAGAAGCAATGGAAATAATAGCGAAGCACAAGAATATGAAATCACCGTACTTGTTTCCTGTACTCTCACCATTCCATAAGACAGAGATACAAATAGCAAACAGACTGCATAAAGTTTTGGCAAAGGTAAACAAGCATCTGAAAGAAATAGGTGAAAAGTTGGAACTGCCTATACCTTTGACTACATACGTTGCACGCCACTCGTATGCGACAGTTCTCAAACGGGCAGGAGTTTCAACAGCTATTATCAGTGAATCTTTAGGGCATAGCTCGGAGAAGATAACGCAGGTTTACTTGGATAGTTTCGATAATGAACAGATAAACAACGCCATGAAGAACCTACTATAACAAAAAGAAGTCTGTAATCCGGCAAAGATTGCAGACTTTTCTTTTATTTTGCAGTATAACTAATATGAATGTACAATGTATCAAATAGAAGAACTGCCCGATTTAAAAGTGGCTTGGCATGAAAGCTACAAATGTCTAAATGAACCACTTTTAGAATACGTGTGGGAAGTAGCCAACCACTTCCTGCCCGATTATGCGGAAACAGATATGGGAATGATACCCGTAGAATCTTCCGCACCTGCCATATTCGCCAACAGATATGCGGAAAGAAACTTATCCGTTGAAGAAAGATACGAGAGAAGCAAAGAAATGAAAACATTCAAAGGAACTTTGGAAGAATACAAGAAACGGGAATACAGAAAGCTGGATGATTCTTTCAAAGAGAAGTTCCTGACCAATGAAGATTTACAGAATACCATTGAAGCGTATAAGTTGGATGTTAGCAAGTTTTGGTATCTACTTCTGTTCGTATATGACTTTATAGAGGATATTGGCACAAACGCACCTGCATTAAATAAGTCAGTATTGGAGGACTTTAGCTATTTTCATGCTACCCTATTGGAAGCTACAAGTATCACCCTAAAGAAGAACAACAAGAAAAGCTATGTTGTTGAAAGGGAGGACACAATCAGAATCCTTCAAGCAGCCTTGCAACATTTTATCAATACATACAGCGATATTAGACATAGTGAGCAAGATAGAGAAACTATGATTAAACAATTAAAGGACATAGGTTTGGAGGGCTTTATCAGAAATGACTTATCGTCAAAAATCAGCTTTACAGACAAGTCCAGTCTTGACATATCTTATAAGAAGTGGAAATTTACGGATATGTTTCTGTTCTTTATTGAAAGAAGAAAGGCTACCACCATACCCCATAAAAAGGTAAAGGTATCTAAAGACAAGATGATGCTTGTTTCAAGGCTTATCTATACAGTGGGCTATGATGGCAAGAGATATAATGAAGAATACGATTCGGAGGGCAACAAGAACAGAATGTTATCCAATCTCCTTAGAAGATACAAGAACGAGAAATTTCCGTCTGTTATAGCTAATAACTACATGGTAGTTTCATAAACGACATACATAAAACCATAGTAGAAATGCGTACTGAAAGGCTTATTCTTTTCGGTACGCATTTTTTTTGCGTACTGGAATGGGCACGTTTTCTACACACATGGGCATTAGGTAAATTACTTTGTTAGTGCGTGTTTTCACCCTAATTTTGCTAATAGAAAGGGGGGCGAACAAGCAAGTGCGCATAGCTCCAGTAGCCGCCTAATGAATTAATAATTAATGTATTAATAAATTAAAATTGAATTTTATGAAAGCTATTAATTTTGTAATTAATGAGGTAGAAAACGTAGTAGAGAATGCCAAAGTAAGTGCAGCATTCGTGCAGGAACTGAAAGAAGCATTCTCCATGTCTCCCATCAAAACAGATATGCGTTTCAAACAGTCTTCCAAAGGTGAACTGATTATTTCTGTTACATTCGCTTACGATACTGGTATGAAACAACATCTTGAGGGTGCAGGAGATTCAGACCTTATTACTGCAATAAATTTCTGTATGGCAAAAATTACGAAGCTTTTGGATGATTACAAAGCGGAAGAACATGAGATAGATACTGCCAAAGACGGCGAAAACTTGGTAATGGAACTGTTCAAACAGCATATAAATTCTCCCATATATGGGTATATCGAAAAAGATTGGTATAACAATTATGGAGAACGTTACCGTTGCGTGAGATTTTCTCCCACCCCTAAAGGAAATGTAAAGTTCTGTATGAAAGCAACGCTTGAAGTGAACAACCTTATCAGTGAAGCCTGCAAGCCTGAATCAACAAGGAGAGACAAATTACAAGTTCCCGAACAGAATGAAGTAGCCTAAACAACCAGCTTTGAAGAAAGTCGAGGGAACAACCTCTCTCGGCTTTCTTTTTTAATCGGAACAGAGAAAATGAAACAGATACAGTTTGCCCAAACATATAACAATGAAGCTGCACACAGACAAGTGAAGCTACTAATGAAACAGCACAAGCAGCTTTATATCCAAGTGAACGGTGAAGCATGGATTAGCAGTCAAGGAGTAACGGGTATAAGATACCAACTCAACGCACAAGGCTGGCAGTGGATTCTTAACTATCTGCAAACGGGAGATTATGAGGATTTTGGAGTATTCCCGTCCAAACTATCCAAGCTATGCAGCGAGTTCCAAGAGGATGTGGTAAAAGGACTGATAGAACAGAAATACAATATTGCAAGAATCCCTTTTCTACGGGAAACCGAAGCCTATATAAAACTCAGGGGACTGTTCCGTTTCGGAAAACTCTTTTTCAGCATAAGGAGAAACGATGAATTTATAGATTATCTAAACAGCAAAGGATTATGATTACTCTAAATAAAGGTCAATACCTGTCTGACGTAATGAATGAGATTCCGTCAAACTGCATACTTTCCAAAAGAATACCCGGTTGTGGTGCTACCACTTTGGAACTTGAAACCCAAAGAAATTCCATTATCATAGTGCCTAATGTACCCGTTATCAAAAGCAAGTGCGGCAAATACAGCAATCTGTTAGGCGTTTATGAAGATGTCACAACAGATAAGATTCGCAATTATCTGACTAATAACAGACTACATAAGATAATGACTACTCCCGAAAGTTTCGGTAAGGTGAAAACAGCCTGCAATGGTATTGACATTTATAATCATTTCTTCCTACTGATGGATGAATGCCACCAATTAATCAAGGATGTGGATTACAGAACAGACATAGTGCTGCCCATGAATGACTTTTTCCGCTTCAAAGGCAAGGCACTGGTTTCCGCCACTCCTATCGGATTCAGTGACCCAAGATTTAAAGAGTTTGAAACAGTGGAAGTAAGTGCCGATTATGACTACAGACAAGAAATTACGGCTACACATACTTATAATATCAACAAGGCAATAAGTGAATATTTAGAAAAGCACAAGGAGGGAACTGTCTGTTTTTTCGTCAATTCTGTGGCAATGATTTACTCCATAATGAAACAATTTGACATATTGGAGGATTCTACCGTTTACTGTGCGCCAAAAAGCCGTTTGAAACTGAAAAATGAATACTCCTTTGATAATGCTTATAATGACTGGAGCGCAGACACCATGAAGAAATACAACTTCTTCACTGGCAGATTCTTTACGGCATTCGACTTGGACTTGCCTTATCAGCCCGATTTGGTAATGGTTACAGACCCTTATATTTCCGAATATACCATACTTGACATAGATACGGACTGCATACAGATTTGCGGAAGATTCCGTAATGGCATAAAATCGGCAACACATATTTATAGGGTGAATCCCGAAATGGTAATTCAATCCAAAGAGCAAATAGAAAAGCATATTTCAGAACAAGAATTTGCCTACAACTTAATTCAGACATTATATAATAGTGCTGATTACAAAGAATACAGAAATGCTTTCGGTGAGATTCTTGAAACTGCACCGTTCCGCAAATACCTATATCCCGACTTTACAAAGAACTGGTTTGCCATAGACAATGAGATTAATTCCGTATTGGTGAACAACAGATACCAATCAAGACAAGAAATAATGAATTGGTACAATGATTGTCATTTCTTCAATCCCACATTTGAGAATTGCGAATATAATGAGAATGACGAGAAATTAAAGATTATCAAGGCTGCACGCTCGGTAAAGGACAAGCGCAGAAAAATAGTACAGCAACTTGGTGAAATGGAAACTCCCTATTCAGAATATGCCTTAGACTATATCAATGATATGCGGAAGATTGACCCGTTCATTGTGGAAGCATTTGAAACTTTAGGTAAAGAGAGAATAGAAGAACTTAATTATATTGATAGGAAAATCAGAGAGGAAATGATTCTCACACAGCGTAAAGGAAATAAGGTTATCAAACTGATTAAGAATATATTCAAGGTTGGCAATAGATATTCCAATGAGAAAATAGTTAATGAATTAACGAGAATATTTGAGATATTGAACATACACCCCGAAGAAAATATAGAACCTAAACTTATCAGTCTCTATTACCAAGCTATCCCTTGCTGGGTTGGTAAAAAGAGAGGTTATCAATTAATTAGTGAGATAGTCTGACTATTACCAACAAAACTTGAAAATCTTGTCTTTCTATACCCGATACAGAAATTGAAAGAAATGTTGGTAACTACCTCAATAACTAATGAAACAGAGTAATTTTCATACTAACTAATAATATACAGTCGCAGGAAATTCTTGCGGCTTTTATTTTTGGCACAGAACCACAGCCCCACATTTTCCCCGATTCCGATTTTCCGAATATTTCCACGTTAGGAAGAGTTATATAGCACCTACTTTATAATATGCCACATACAGCTAATGACATTAAAAAGAGTATCTGACTAAAGAATCACCTATATACAGTTTAGCTAAAAGTCAAGAAAACAGATATATAGGGCATCTTATAAAAGCTCCTTAATAGCATAAGTACAAATCACTTTCTTCATGCCTTTTGACGATATCTTCTTTTCTTAAAGAAGAAAAGACACTATCATAATGTTTAATTAAAAGTCTGACAGAAAAAGGATTGTCTGGTTCTCCTATGAGTAAATCCTTCTTTTCAATATCCCAGTAGTCATGGCATCTATTAGAATTTACAGGTATTTTTCTTTTTCCGTTTTTTTTCTTTTCCATTTTCGCACTGGGCATTCTAACTAATTCAATTTCTTTTTTCAATTTCTTTATTGCTTCTATAAATTGAATAGAAAAACAGTCTTGGGCTTGAGTAATTGTACGTATAATCTCATATACTCCTAAAGTCCAGAACCAAGAGAGGAAAGAAGCCTTCCCAATATATTCAGAATTTATTTTTAAATCAGAAAAGCCCTTATCCAAATTTGATAAAATTTCAATCCCTGTTGAATTTATCCAATTATTTCGCTCCGAAAGAAAAAAAGAAAACTTCAGTAAGGGTTCTCTTTCAAATATTTCTTCTTCTGTTGGGGCTATTAAGCATCTTTTCTCCATTTTTTGAGTATTGATATTATTTTTAATGATACAAATATACGAAATTCATTGAAAAAATGTCCGAATAAGAGTTTGTTCATATTTCCATCTTTGCTTTTAACTATATTTTTACGTCCCTCGCCATTAAAAAGGTCAGTAGCTAAAATATTACATAGTGACTGGCTCTCGTGCCCACAACCCACTTAGTCCCCCTCTGTATATTGATATAAAAAAGAATTATTAATCATTTAAACTTTTATCAATATGAATAATTTAGTTATCATGCCAACGGAGAAAAGAACTTTGAATTTAGGTGAGTATGCAGAAGAAGCTACTATAATTGTGGAAGAAACTGCAAAGCCAAGTATTACTTTCTTGGAAGCAAATACAGATTCTATCACACTGGAAGAACTTGCAAACAAATGTGTTGTGCCTACTTGGGCTAACTTGGAATCAACCATTTCACACCAAGACTTTATTTCTTGTGTGCATGAAGCTGCAAACTCATTCTATGCAGGTGAAAAGGTGAGCTTTCCGGAAATAAGAGTTTCGCATATAGTACGTGGCAGAATACCGTCTGCGCTTGGTAAGAAAGCAAGTGAACTGTTGGAATGTGAAAAGACACAATTCTATCAAAGACTTGCGTTTGCTTTTACTGTTCCAACCATTTTTGAAACGATAAGAGGGCAAAAACTTGAATTGTGCATAGGTGGGGTAAGAAATTACAGTGACTTGAATCTGTACCGTTCTTCCAAAGGCTTAGAAAAGTTTTCCGTCTTTATTGGCTGGAGAATGAGAATTTGCTCTAATCAGATTCTTACCGGTGAGGGTGTGAGATTCAACATGGAAGTAACCAATATCAGTGAACTTTACAGAAATGTACTGGAATTGCTTAACAGCTTCAATGCTGCCAAAGAAATACATTTGATGCAGACATTATCAGATACTTATCTATCTGAAACACAGTTTGCACAAGTGGTAGGCAGAATGAGAATGTACCAGGCACTTTCACCAGCAAGACAGAAAGCAATACCAAGACTTCTAATCACTGACAGCCAAATAAATAGTGTGTGTCGTGATTATTACACAAATGAAGTATTTGGAATGAAAGATAATGCCATATCTCTTTTTGATTTTCATAATTTACTCACACAGTCAAACAAGAACAGCTACATAGACAGCTATTTACAACGTGGGGTAAATGCTACAGAGGTAAGTGTTGGACTGAACAATGTATTGCAAGGACTGGATAATAAATATTCTTGGTTCTTGGGCTAAATTAATTGAAAGGGCATCTATTTATTAGGCGTCCTTTCTTATTTTTTATAAAACTATGGATAAACAGATAGATAATGTAATACAGCACATTAAAGACTTGGAAAACAGATTGGGTTATGTGGATAATAACCTCCGATACATCAAAGTGATACAAGCCTTAAAATACTGGTTGGATAAATTTGATAATCAGTTATCAGAAGAAGAAAGAATTAAAGGAGAATTTGCAGCCATTTATGAAAGTTACTTCTGCTCCGGTGGTGGATTTTCCTTTTATGATAGGGTATGTAATTCCATATTAGAATATAAATATGGGAATAGACCTTTCTAATAACTTAAAAATACTACAATATGGAAGATGATGGAAAATTGATTTTATGGGGTACATTGGTAGTTATACTACTGATAATAATTGGTATTGCCAATCCTTTTTTACTGATACTGATTTTATCAATCTTTATTTATGTGCAATCTTAGTTACACTTTTCAATAGAAGTGAAAGTAGTTTGAGAATCAGACTATTACAAAATGATTTCCGAATTTACTTTCACTTTCATAGTTAAACCTACAAAATTGAAACAATATGAGTTTGAAGAACAGTTATACAACAAGTGACTGCCTACAGTGGGACAGTGCCACAAATTTAGTGAGAAAGTTATATCGAGATAAGAACTATAGGATAAGCCTGCTTGTTGGGTGTGGCATATTTTTTGGTTTACGCATCTCTGACCTATTGCAACTTACTTGGGAAATGCTTTTGAGTAATGATGCAAAGTTTACCATTACTGAAAAGAAAACAGGCAAACGTAGGGAAGTGAGAATTAATAAGGAGTTTCAGAAACATATCAAAGACTGTTATACAGCTTTGGATATTCAGAACTTGAATGAGTTCTGTTTTTTATCGGGAAAAGGTAAGAACAAGGTCTATTCTATCCAATGGATAAACATTGTACTTAAAGAGCTGAAAAGCAAGTATAATTTAAAGATAGACCACTTTTCTACCCACTCACTTAGAAAGACTTTTGGCAGAAAGGTTTTTGAATCCTCTGAAAATGCTGAACTGGCTTTAGTTAAACTGATGGAACTATTTAACCATTCAAGTGTAACCATTACTAAGAGATACTTGGGACTTAGACAAGAAGAACTATTAAATACTTATGACTGTTTGAGTTTCTAATCAGTGGGACAAAGTTTGAAATTTCTGTTATTATCATGCCATTCTCAGAAATAAAGAACTTTGTCCCGTTCTCTAATATACAATAACTTTCAAAAACTGCAATGTAAGAAGAACTGTAAATAATGGATATATATAAATCTGATGGGACATAATTCCAAGCAAAACAGATAGCGATAACGAAGTTAATTTCGCACTGGTGCAAGCGTAAGAAAATTATCTTTTAAAAAAGGCATGATGCGGCTTGTAACCTATAGTATGTTGATTTTTCGGAATTATTTATAAGTTATAAACAGCCGTACTAATCTGCAATATCAGAAAAACAGCTATAATCTTTATAACTAATAGTAGGTATGGGGTTTAAAAATTATCGTCTTATATACCCACTTCTAATTTTTATACCGCTATCAAGTTATATAGATTAGATACTGATTTTATTGATTATTTAGTTAGACTGTAAACCTATATACTTTATATATAATAGAAGATATTCATTTTTCAATCTGTAGAAACTACGGGTACTTTTTTCGGGAAGAAATCTTCTTATAGTCCCCGTTCAAAAAAAGTACCTGCTTATGTAATTACAAAGAAAAGAAGCTAATACTATCTAATTACTTACTACAGATATGTTTTGAAACACATAGAACTACATTTATCAGCGTTTTATCTTTAGCTATTCAAAACCTTTCGCTAACTTTGCAACAATTTCAGAGGTCTTAATGCGTTAAGACACTGAAAGGACATATTTAACGAAAGGTGTTATTGAGATTATCTTCTACATTCAAACTTCGCAACTTTGATATTGGAATGAAGATGGTAGCAATAGCACCACATCATTTGGTTTTATCCCCTTATAAACTTATAAGGATCTTAGATATTATCGAATTGGTGTGGGCTATTGTTTTATCCATTCCAATGGTAATGCGAAGACCAGAATGTAGGATAAAGCAAATATAGTTCCCACACCTTTTTTATTGTCTGCTTCTGTCTGGGAATTGGGAAGCAAAAAATACTTTTGATATGAATTACACAAATATGCCTGCACTGAAAGAAGCCTTTAAACAAGACATACGCAGAAATATTGAGAGAAAAACCGTTGATTTCAAACGCAACATCTATATATGGGATTTGATAGATGAAGCAGTATATTATGCAGCAGATGTTTGCTTAGAATATTATGCTAAAGCTAATAATAATCTGCCACAATATTGGATTGACCATATTGTAAATGAAGTTTGTGCAGGATTCATAGACTTTTTCTCTGAACAGTTCACTATGGAATCTTCCCAAGAAGTTCATGATAGAGTAAATTCAATGATGGCTAACAAATTTGCAGCAAGAAAATCTATTGATGAATACTATACAAAAGTAAATCAATATTATGCCGAACATTTTTAAACTCAAGAAATAAGACTATTATTAAATAATTCAAAATTTAAACAGAGATGAAAACATTTAGATTAATTAGAATGGCTTTATTAGCCGTAGTAATGTGCGTGAACTTTACGTCTTGCAGTGATGATGAAGATGAGAATAATGATGGAGGCACCGTTGTATCTGGCAAGTTATTACGTACAATAGCAGAAGATGATCACGATAATTATCTATTTAGTTATAATGAAAAAAAGCAATTAATATCCGCTACTCTTGGTGGAGATAAAATTAATGTCAAATGGTCTGATTCTGATATTATTGTGGAAACTATAAGTACAAGTTTTAAAGAAGAACCAGCAAATTTTATAATTAAAAACGGTATTATAACTTCTACTGTTTGGGATAGAGGAATAGAAACTTTAACCTATGACAATAACAAACATCTGATAAAAATAAGTGGAGACAAAACTTGTATGTGGTCTTGGGAAAATGACAATATCAGCAAGTTTAGCTATTATGATGGAAGAGAAACAATCACATGCACTTGCACATATTATGCAGATAAAGAAAATAAGCATTCAACCATTGATATTAATGCTTTAAGACTTTACTATATATGCGGTATAGAATATGCAGACCTTTTACTTATGGCTCATCCTAATCTTTTGGGAACGACCAACAAGAATTTATTGAAAAGCGTAACAAGTAGTGATGGCTGGACTGAAAACTACTCTTATGAGATTGATAAAGAGGGATACCCAACTAAAATAATAGTAACAGAAACAAACGAATATGGCAGTAGTTATAATGATACTTACACATTAATATGGCAATAATCAGCTACTTTTAGTTAGTCCTTTTTTTAATTTTATATCAGAAAAACAGAGATGAAAACATTCAGATTAATTGGAATAGCTATCATGGCAATTCTTATCAGTGTAAATTTTGCTTCTTGCAGTAGTGATGATGATGAAGAAGAAGAAACAAACAATGAATACAAAGCACTTTTGGGCAGTTGGCAAATGAGTGAACAAGACGGTGATATTTTAGTTACAAGTTCTTTTATTTTCAACTCAAACGGGACTTATAGCTTCACTTATGCAGAAAATGGCGATAGTGATGAAGTTTATACGGGTAAGTTTACCTATGATGCTAATTCTCATAAAATAACCCGTTATGAAGGTAATTCTAATATAATATATGAAGAATACTTTATTGCAGAGGTTAATTCAACCACATTAAGGCTACAGAAATGGTCTTGGCATGAAAATAATAGAAATATCTATTGGACTTATACCAAGAAATAAGTAACAAATAAAAATAGCAAAAGCCAACCTACCCATTATAAACAAATGGATAAGTTGGCTTTTTCAGTTCTGAACAAATTATTAACGCTTTCTCCTTTTGAACTTCATGGATGGGGTAAGTCCATACGCACTTTCAAGAAAATATGTGCGGAGAAATTTATCACTTGCTAATCTATAAGTGGTAATAGTGTGCGTTTCCATATAATCGGGTATAAGGCATACCCTTGCATCTTTTTTCATTGAATCTTTCATAGCTATAAAATTTTGAGTTTCACATATACAACTGTATTCATGATTACAGAGAATACCAAGTAATAGGAACAGATTTTCAGCAGGTAGACTTTTAAGAAGATATAGCTTTATATACCCACTACTGATTTTACTACCGCTACTATATTATATAATGGAAATACAGTATATGAATACTTTTTAAGTAAAGAGAAAGCTACACTATACTATTATATACCATATCATTAGATATATAAAAAACTGATAGTCAAAAGCAAAACTATAAGAAAGAATCATTGCATAACAGCGCAATATTGACTAACTTTGTGATGCAGTTCAATGCTGCAAAAAGATTAATTAATTTATTGTTGAATCTATATTGGTATTCGCAAATGTGTAAACCGTAGTGTAAACCACAAGGTAAATCGAAGAAAGAAACAAAAAGGTTATAGATAGCTGTAAGATTCGCTAGCTCAGCAGGTAGAGCACAACACTTTTAATGTTGGGGTCTTGGGTTCGAGCCCCAAGCGGATCACCAGAAAACCAGAGAGTTACACAAAAGTAGCTCTCTTTTTTTTATGCCTGAATTGCGCTGGTGTACTTGGTTCGGTTAAACCGAGAGTTAAACCTAGAATGAAAGCGACAGTCAATGAAGCACTGACACTGAAAAATCCGTCTCTTATGTATCAAAAGACTTTTCACTGGAATTGAATTAAATACTCGATAAAAATCTCACAAAAGAAACTATATCTCCCTCAACGCTTGCTTTTTCGAGGACCGCCATATATTCATCTCGTCTTTCCACCGGAATAATCAGCCAATCGTAGCCACCCGAAGCCAACATGGCATTCATTAAGAACCGCCCGACACGACCGTTTCCATCCATAAAGGGATGAATATAAGTAAACAGGAAATGCCCTAAAACGGCTCTTACACAGGCTTCCGGTTCTTCTCTAAGCAATTCGAACAAAGTGGTCATGGCATCACGAAGTGCATCCGGATTCAGAGGTGTGTGCATCGAGTTACGAATATAGACCTGATGGGAACGATAACCGACAATATCGGATGGTTTGATAATGCCTGCCGTTACGCAAGGCATGAACATTTCACTGTGCCATACCGATAAGTCCCGTTCCGCAACCTCAGCACTGTTACTACCTTCGAAAATATCGGATACGCTCTTTTTGACCTCCTGAAAGGCTTGCCAATAACCACGTGCCGCAAGCGCATTCTTTGAATCCATATCCTCTCCATCCGGCTTCCATACACCGCTTTTTACTTTATTTATTAATTCATCAGTGACCCGATACCCCTCAATAGACAAGGAGTGATAAGCATCCAACTTGTACCGGGTTTCCATTCGCTCTAAAAATTCTTTGGCGGAAAGATTACTTTTAAGCCGGGTGAAATTAGCTATTACATCTTCTCTCATATTCTGCCACATCAAGCGCAAACGGACAGCGTATGGAGATTGCGACACATGAATTTCCATCACCCTTTCGAATGGGTCTTCTTCATAAATGATATATCCCATGCGTTTCATAGTTCCGGCAATTTCATCGGCCATGTCCGTTCGCCCGATATTACGGAATGCTCCAATCACCCTGCCTGCCCGGACTGTTTGCCCTGTATCAACCAATATCTTCAAAATATCCGAGCTATCATGAACCATTGCAAGGGCAGTCCGCATCGTTAGCGCATCGTTGCGATACATGGTAGGCGTAGCTACAATAATAGCTTCCGCCAATGTATAGAGGTTGAGATTATACGGATTGTTCGTATCAATCTTTGAGGGCAATTCCGCCCCTAAATTAAAAACAGAGGTCGGAGGAATTAATGGAACCATATAGTCGTTACCTTTAGGTGCTCTTATAAGAACTTGGTTCGGTATGATGGTGGCACCTGTATATATCGACAACGATTGTTCGGCAGATAGACACCATTCATTGCCGTAGCGTTCATTTGCATACCGGGTAATAAAGCTCCAAAACGAAGCATACCATGCCGTACTGTCGCCCGGCGTTGCCCTTGGGTCGGTAACCACATACCAGCCCTTAATGATGGGCTTGAGAAAATGATTATCTACTAATCTTTTTATGTGCGTCCGGGATAAGTCGCTACTTTTAATTATCGTAAAATCCTCACCCCGTTGTACTTGTTTCAGCGCATTCAAAGAAGATGCTAACAGTTCTGCTATCGTTGCCATAGTTCCGATACATTTATGTATTACACGAATATTCTATTATTGAGAAACACGAATATATCGCTTTTGTATTCCACGAATATTTTGCAAATATAGCCATATATTATTTGAAAAACAAATAAATAGAAGCACAACAAAGTGCAAAGACTGATTTAATCTTTCAAGTTACACTCAAGTAACTCTCTTTTTTTATGCCTGAAAAGCCCGTTTTACCTCCCGGTCCGGGCAAACCGGGAAGTAAAACGGAGAAGCATTTACTTTCGGCTGACGATTGTCCCGGTGGCCTGATTGGCAGGCATTACCAGCACCTCCGCCACTTGTATATGTTCGGGTACGGCAGCGGCAAAGTACACCACTTCGGCAATGTCGTCACCGGTGAGCGGACGGATGCCCTTGTACACATTGTCGGCAGCGGCTTTGTCTCCACGAAAGCGCACTACGGAGAAATTCGTCTCCACAAGGCCGGGCTTGATGTTCGTCACCCGGACGGGAGTATCCACGAGGTCGATGCGCAAGCCGTCGGATAGGGCTTTGACGGCAGCTTTTGTGGCACAATACACACTACCTCCCGGATAGGCATAATCGCCGGCAATAGACCCCATGTTGATGACATGGCCGCGTCCGCGCTCCACCATTCCGGGCACAACGAGGCGGGTCATGGCAAGCAAGGATTTCACGTTGGTATCAATCACCACATCCCATTCGTCCAGACTGCCCTCATGCTCTTTGTCCACGCCGATAACCAGTCCGGCATTGTTAATCAGGATGTCTATTGCCTTCCACGCTTCGGGAAGCGAATCGAGGGCGGCTGCCGCAGCCCGGCGGTCGCGCACATCGAAAGGAAGCAGGCAGACGTCCGCATGATATTCCGTTTCCAGCTCACGCTTTACGGCTGCCAGTTTCTCTACATTCCGTCCGTTGAGGATGAGACGGTAACCATTCATGGCAAACTTACGCGCACAGCCCTCTCCTATACCGGAAGAGGCGCCTGTGATAAATACAATTTTCTTTTCCATACTGATAGTTTATAATTCATTGTTTGAATTTCATTGTTTGTAATTCGTCTTCTGTAATTTATCATCAGCAAATCTTCTTCTTCTCTTCTTCTTCTGCTGCTTCTGCTGCTGCAATTCGTCATCAGCAATTCGTCATCAACAATTCATAATCAGCAATTCATAATCAGATGTTACGAAGTGCAAAGTTATGACTTATTTGCGAGCATCAACAAATAACTCGCAACTTATCCTCCATAACCCTTAAAGTTTTCAAGAAATATATGTACCTTTGCGCCACTTTTTGTGATGACTGACTATATCAGGTAGAGATTTGTTTAATTAGTTTGGATAAAGATAAGAAACGCTTATGCAAAAGTCCGATTGCATCATCGGTGTAGAGCACGTATCGAAATTCTTTGGAGATAAAGCCGTACTGAATGATGTGAATTTGTCTGTCCGTAAGGGCGAGTTTGTAACGATATTGGGACCGTCCGGTTGCGGAAAGACGACGTTGCTGCGTCTGATTGCAGGTTTCCAGACCGCTTCGGAAGGAGTGATTACCATTGCAGGGAAAGACATCACGCAGACCCCGCCCCACCGCCGTCCGGTGAACACAGTGTTCCAGAAGTATGCCCTGTTCCCGCACCTCAACGTATTCAACAACATTGCCTTCGGCCTCAAACTGAAGAAGCTCCCCGCCGCCACCATCGAAAAGAAGGTGAAACAGGCGCTCCGCATGGTGGGCATGACCGACTATGAAGACCGCGACGTGGACTCCCTCTCCGGCGGACAGCAGCAGCGTGTGGCCATAGCCCGCGCCATCGTCAACGAACCCGAAGTGCTGCTCCTCGACGAGCCTCTTGCCGCCCTCGACCTGAAAATGCGCAAGGACATGCAAATGGAACTGAAAGAGATGCATCAGAAGCTGGGCATCACTTTCGTATACGTCACCCACGACCAGGAAGAAGCGCTCACGCTGAGCGACACGATTGTCGTCATGAGCGAGGGTAAGATACAGCAGACAGGCACCCCGATAGACATCTACAACGAACCTATCAACTCCTTTGTGGCCGACTTCATAGGCGAAAGCAACATCCTGAACGGCGTCATGGTGCACGACCAGCTCGTCAGCTTCTGCGGACATGAATTCGACTGCGTGGACACCGGTTTCGGCGAACAGGCACAGGTGGACGTCGTGATCCGTCCGGAAGACATCTACATCTTCGACCCCTCGGATGCGGCACAACTGACGGGAACCGTAACAAGCTCCATCTTCAAAGGCGTGCACTACGAGATGCTGGTGCAGACCCGCGAAGGCTATGAGTTGATGGTACAGGACTACCACTGCTTCGAAGCCGGTCGCGAGGTGGGCTTGCTGGTGAAACCCTTCGACATCCACGTGATGAAGAAAGAACGCACTTGCAACACCTTCGAAGGCAAACTGCTGGACGAAACCCATGTGGAATTCCTGGGATGCAGCTTTGAGTGCAGTCCGGTGCACGACATCCGTCCGGAAACACCCGTAAAGGTGGAAGTGGACTTCCAGAACGTCATCCTTGAGGACAACGAAGAAGACGGACGACTGACAGGTGAAGTGAAATTCATCCTCTACAAAGGCAACCACTATCATCTGACTGTGTTCACCGACTGGGACGAGGACATCTTCGTAGACACCAACGACGTATGGGACGACGGCGACAGAGTGGGAATACGAATAGCACCGGAGAATATACGAATCACTAACCACTAACCACTCAAAACAATTTGCCAATGAAAAGTTTCTTCATGCGGCGGCGTAACTGGACACTACCCTACGCACTGTTCCTGCTGATATTTGTGATAGTGCCGTTGCTACTGATTGTGCTGTATGCCTTTACGGATGCCGAGGGAGCATTCACCCTTGCCAACTTCCGCAAGTTTATGATGCATCCCGAAGCGATGAACACCTTCATCTACTCCATCGGCATAGCCATCATCACCACACTGGCGTGCCTGTTGCTGGGCTATCCGGCTGCCTATATCCTCAGTCAGAAGCAGTTCAACACCTCGCAGACCATGGTGGTGCTGTTCATCCTGCCCATGTGGGTGAACATACTGATACGCACGCTTGCCACAGTGGCGCTGTTCGACTTCCTGAACCTGCCGCTGGGCGAAGGCGCACTCCTGTTCGGCATGGTGTACAACTTCCTGCCGTTCATGATATACCCCATCTACAATACATTGCAGAAAATGGACCACAGCCTCATAGAAGCTGCCCAAGACCTCGGAGCCACCCCCTTGCAGATATTCGGCAAAGTGATCCTGCCCCTCTCCATGCCGGGCATCATGAGCGGCATCGTCATGGTGTTCATGCCTACGGTAAGCACCTTTGCCATTGCCGAACTGCTGACGATGAACAACATCAAGCTCTTCGGAACAACGGTGCAGGAGAACATATACAACGGAATGTGGAACTACGGTGCGGCCCTGTCGCTCATCATGCTGCTGCTGATAGGCGTCACCATCCTCTTCACGAACGAGGAGGACAGCGCATCCAATGAAAGCGGAGGTGTGATATGATGACACGTATTCTTGCCAAAGGCTATCTGTGGCTGCTGCTTGCGCTGCTCTACTCGCCTATCCTTATCATTATGATCTTCTCCTTCACCGAAGCCAAGGTGCTGGGCAACTGGACGGGATTTTCCACCAAGCTGTACAGCTCCCTCTTTACGGGCGGCATGCACCACTCACTGATGAATGCCATTTGGAACACCTTTGCCATTGCCATGCTGGCAGCCACCGCATCGACGGCACTGGGCAGCATTGCGGCTATCGGCATCTTCAACCTGCGCACACGCACACGTCAGGTGATGAACTTTGCCAACGCCATTCCGATGATGAACGCCGACATCATTACGGGTGTGTCGCTGTTCCTGCTGTTCGTCAGCTTCGGCATATCGCAGGGATTCACAACGGTGGTACTGGCGCACATCACGTTCTGCACCCCCTACGTAGTGCTGAGCGTGATGCCCCGTCTGAAAAAGATGAACCAAAACGTGTACGAAGCCGCCCTCGACCTCGGCGCAACCCCGTTCCAGGCATTGCGCAAGGTCATCCTTCCGGAGATATTTCCGGGCATGATAAGCGGGTTCATCCTTGCCTTTACACTCTCCATCGACGACTTCGCAGTAACCATATTCACCATCGGGAACGAAGGACTGGAAACGCTCTCCACCTACATCTACGCCGATGCCCGCAAAGGCGGACTGACACCGGAGCTGCGCCCCCTCTCCACCATAATATTCATTACGGTGCTGGTGCTGCTGATCGTCATCAACAAACGCGCGGAACGTGCACAGAAGAGTTGAAAACTGAAAGTATAGTCAAAATAAACTTACCGAACAAAAAAATGAAAAGACTGACAGGTATACTCCTTCTCCTCTGCCTTGCCCTTGCCGCCGTTTCGTGCAAAGGTTCAGGCGAAGAGCGCAGCCACGTACTGAAAATCTACAACTGGGCGGACTACATCGACGAAGACGTGCTTGCCGAATTCCCCGACTGGTACAAACAACAGACAGGCGAGGACATCCGCCTTGTCTACCAAGTGTTCGACATCAACGAAATCATGCTCACCAAGATAGAACGCGGGCACGAAGACTTCGACGTGGTATGCCCCTCGGAGTACATCATCGAACGCATGCTGAAGAAAGACCTTCTCCTGCCCATCGACCGCAACTTCGGCAAGACCCCGGACTATCTGCCCAACATTTCCCCCTACATCCGCCGGGAACTGAACAAGACCAGTCAGCCGGGACGCACCACCACAGACTATGCCGTACCCTATATGTGGGGCACAGCCGGCATACTCTACAACCGCAGCTTCATCACCCCCGACGAAGCCGGCAGTTGGCACTGCCTGTGGAACTCCAAGAACAAAGGCAAGCTCCTGATGAAAGACAGCTACCGCGACGCCTACGGAACCGCCATCATCTACGCCCACGCCCGCCAGCTTGCCGACAGCACCGTTACGGTGGAACAACTCATGAACGACAACTCCCCCGAAGCCATAGCCCTTGCCGAAAAGTACCTGAAAGCCCTGAAACCCAACATTTCCGGTTGGGAGGCCGATTTCGGCAAGGAGATGATGACCAAGAACAAAACATGGCTCAACCTCACCTGGAGCGGCGACGCCGTATGGGCAATTGACGAAGCCGAGGCCGTAGGCGTAGACCTTGCATACGAAGTGCCGCGCGAGGGCAGCAACATCTGGTACGACGGCTGGGTAATCCCCAAATACGCCCGGAATCCCAAGGCAGCCAGCTACTTCATCAACTACCTCTGCCAGCCCGAAATCGCCTTGCGCAATATGGACGCCATAGGCTACGTCAGCGCCGTTGCCACCCCCGAAATCATGGAAGCCAAACGGGATACTTCCATAGAAACACGCTCCGACCTCAGCTACTTCTTCGGTGAAGGCATGGGCGCGGACAGCCTGCAAATCAATCCCGTACAATATCCCGACAGGAAAATCGTGGAACGCTGCGCCATGATACGCGACTTCGGCGACCGCACCGAACTGGTTCTCGAAATGTGGAGCCGCGTGAAAGGCGACAACCTCAACACCGGCATCGTACTGCTGATATTCTCCGTATTCGGAGCACTGTTCGTTTGGCTGGTATACGGCAAGATACGCAAGTACCGGCAGAAGCAACGCCACCGCCGGAGGCGGAAGGGAAGGCCGGCGATTTAAAACACCGGATAAGCCATTTAAAACCCCGGATGTAGGAATTCTGATTTATAATACTTAATTTTGGCATCCGATAAACTTAAAACCTAAAAATGCTTACTCAAATTATAAACGGGCGCATATTCACCCCGCAGGGCTGGCTGAATGAAGGTTCTGTCCTGATACGTGACGGAAAGATTCTTGAAGTGACCAACTGTGACCTCGCACTGATCGGTGCACGTCTCATTGATGCCAAAGGCATGTACATAGTGCCCGGTTTCGTGTGTATGCACGCCCATGGCGGCAGCGGACACGACTTCAACGAATGTACCGAGGAAGCATTCCGCAGCATCGTGCAGGCACACCTCAAGCATGGCGCCACAAGCTTCTACCCCACCATCTCCTCCTCCCCCTTCAGCAAGCTCCACCAAGCCGCCCATGTGTGCGAACGGCTCATGGAAGAACCGGACAGCCCCATACTCGGACTGCATATCGAAGGCCCTTACCTCAGCAGTAAAATGGCCGGCGAGCAGTTTGCCGGACAGGTGAAAGAGATTGACGAACAAGAATACAGAGAACTTGTGGAAAACACCCGCTGTATCCGCCGCTGGGACGCCTCTCCCGAACTGCCGGGAGCATTGGAGTTTGCCGGCTACCTGCGCGAAAAAGGCATACTGGCAGCCATATCCCACACCGAAGCCGAGTATGACGACATCTGCGCCGCCTACAAAGCCGGATTCACCCATGCCGCCCACTTCTACAACGCCATGCCGGGCTTCCACAAACGCCGCGAATACAAATACGAGGGCACAGTGGAAAGCGTCTACCTGACCGACGGCATGACCATCGAACTCATAGCCGACGGCATCCACCTGCCTTCCACCATCTTGAAACTGGCCTACAAACTGAAAGGCGTGGAGCACACCTGCCTCGTAACGGACGCCCTCTCCTGTGCCGCAACCGAAGGCAAGGAAACCAGCAACCCCCGCTACATCATCGAGGACGGCGTATGCAAACTCGCCGACCGTTCCTCACTGGCAGGCAGCATCGCCACAATGGACGTGCTGGTGCGCACCATGACACAGGCCGGCATCCCGCTGGGAGACGCACTGCGAATGGCTTCCGAAACTCCGGCACGCATCATGGGAGTGTACGACCGCAAAGGCTCCCTGCAAAAGGACAAAGACGCCGACATCCTGATTATGGACAAGGAACTGAACATACGCGCCGTATGGCAAGCGGGAAAACTGGTGCAGGAAAGCTTCCTGAACTATAAGTAGCGACGCGCCCGAAAGCCTGTTTCTAAAAAAACCTTTTTATAAGTTTCTTATAATTCTTTTTCAGTATCGTGCTCGGAGCCAAAAATCTCACACAAGGACCCATCAACCGCCAACTGTTCAGCTTGGCAATGCCCATTATGGCCACCTCCTTCATCCAAATGGCATACAGCCTGACGGATATGGCATGGGTGGGCCGTCTGGGCAGCGAAGCGGTGGCGGCAGTGGGCGCGGTGGGCATCCTCACGTGGATGTCAGGCTCTATCGCTCTGCTGAACAAAGTGGGGTCGGAAGTCAGTGTGGCACAGTCCATCGGGGCGCAGAACCGGGACGACGCGCGTGCGTTTGCCTCGCACAACATCAGCATCGCATTGCTCATCGCCATTTGCTGGGGCGGACTGCTGTTTGTTTTCGCCCGACCCATTATGAGCCTTTTCGAACTGGAAGCACATATCACCGACAACGCCGTCACCTACCTGCGCATTGTCTCGACAGCATTGCCCTTCGTCTTTCTCTCGGCTGCCTTTACGGGCATCTACAACGCTTCGGGACGCAGCAAGACACCGTTCTACATCAGCGGTACGGGACTTGTGATGAATATCCTGCTCGACCCTCTCTTCATCTTCGGGTTCGGCTGGGGAACCGTAGGGGCAGCGCTTGCCACGTGGCTGTCCGAAGCTGCCGTCTTCCTCATCTTTGTCTATAAGCTCCGGCGAAAGGACGACTTGCTCGGAGGATTTCCGTTTTTCGTCCGGCTCAAGAGGAAGTACAGCAGACGCATCTTCAAACTGGGACTGCCCGTTGCCACGCTGAACACACTGTTTGCCTTCGTCAACATGTTCCTCTCGCGCACTGCAGCCGAGCAAGGCGGGCACATCGGACTCATGGCATTCACCACCGGCGGACAAATAGAAGCTATCACCTGGAATACCTCACAGGGATTCTCTACGGGGCTCAGCGCCTTCATCGCACAGAATTATGCCGCCGGACAGAAAACGCGCGTGTGGCAGGCATGGAAAACGACGCTTTGGATGACAGGAGTGTTCGGCACGCTCTGCTCGCTGCTGTTCATCTTCTACGGCAGCGAGGTATTCTCCATTTTCGTGCCCGAAGAAGCAGCCTACCGCACTGGCGGCAATTTCCTGCGCATCGACGGCTACTCACAGTTGTTCATGATGCTGGAAATCACCATGCAGGGCGTATTCTACGGCATAGGACGCACCGTACCGCCGGCCGTTGTCAGCATCGGATGCAACTACATGCGCATTCCGGTGGCCCTGCTACTGGTAGAAATGGGTTTGGGAGTGGACGCCATTTGGTGGGCAGTGAGCAGCACCACCATCGCCAAGGGGCTGATTCTGACAGGATGGTTTATCTTTATTAAAAAGAAAATTCTCTAAAAAAACTGCAACAGTAAACTTTTTGATGCCATCAAATGTAATATATACATAAATTTGCATTAGTAAAATTTGAACCAACTAAAAAATAAAAGGTATGAAAAAGATGAAATTTACAGCATTTTTGCTGAGCGGCACTATACTATTGGGTAGTTGCGGAACCATGAACAACACAACCAAAGGCGGAATCATTGGCGGCGGTTCGGGCGCAGCTGCAGGAGCCATAATCGGCGGCTTGTTCGGCAAGGGCAAAGGCGCGGCTATCGGTGCGGCAGTGGGCGCAGCCGTTGGTACGGGTGCCGGTGTGGCAATCGGCCACAAAATGGACAAAAAAGCTGCCGAAGCCGCCAAGATTGAAGGCGCACAGGTGGAAGTGGTGAAAGACGCCAACAACCTGGATGCCGTAAAGGTGACGTTCGACTCCGGTATCCTGTTTGCTTTCAACTCCTCAACGCTGAGCAACGACGCGAAGGCATCCCTGCGCGACTTGGCCAAGATTCTGAAAGAGGATACTACTACGGACATCGCCATCATCGGACATACGGACAAAGTAGGCACGTATGAAGCCAATATGAAGGTTTCCAAAAATCGCGCTTATGCCGTAGAAAACTATTTGCAGGACTGTGGCGTGTCTCCCTCACAATTCAAGCAAGTGGAAGGCGTGGGATACAATGAGTATGATGAGAGCCTCTCTGCCAGCCAGAACCGCAGGGTGATAATCTTTATGTATGCCAGCGAACAGATGATAAAGAACGCTGAAGCCGGACAATCGTAATCATCCTTCTCCCATGAAGTTTTCCAACCCCTTGCGGATAATCCGCAATCTGTTGCTCTTCTTCTTTGTATCCACTACTGTAATGGTAGTGGTTTATCGTTTTGTGCCGGTGTACGTCACGCCGTTGATGGTTATCCGAAGTGTGCAACAGTTTTTTAAAGGAGAAAGTCCCGCATGGCATCACGAGTGGGTGCCGTTCGACAGGATTTCTCCCCACCTGCCTATGGCCGTCATCGCATCCGAGGACAATCGCTTTGCCACCCACAACGGCTTCGACTTCATCGAAATACAGAAAGCCATGAAAGAGAACGAAAAGCGCAAGCGGAAACGCGGAGCAAGCACCATCAGCCAGCAGACGGCAAAGAACGTGTTCCTGTGGCCGCAATCCTCATGGCTCCGCAAGGGATTCGAAGTCTACTTCACATGGATGATAGAACTCTTCTGGTCTAAAGAACGGATAATGACGGTCTACCTCAACTCCATTGAAATGGGCAAAGGCATCTACGGGGCACAGGCAGCCGCCCGTTACAAGTTCCATACCACTGCCGCCAAACTCTCTGCCGGCCAATGCGCACTGATTGCCGCAACATTGCCCAATCCCATACGCTTTGACTCCGCACACCCTTCGAGCTACATCCTGAAAAGACAGGGACAGATACTGCGGTTGATGAAGCTCGTAGCGAAATTCCCACCGGAAAAAACTGCGGTTTCCAAGAAAAAAAAGAAATAAACAGCTTTTGCCGATGCAACAAAAAGGAATATTCACTACATTTGCAAAAAGCATATCAGTAAAAATAGAATATTAAAAATAAAAAGTAGAAAAAAACATAAACTATTAAGTAAATGTAAAAAATCAGCAGATAATGCCATTTACTTAAATGAACAGAATTCATATAATTTAGGAAAAGCGTTTCCATTCATATACTTATTAGATATTGAGCTTTAGCTCTTATTCTCTGTTCTGAAAACCGCCAAATTGAAAGACCGTTGAGAATAAGTAAGTAAAAGTTCACGCTGTGAGGCGTGAACTGTTCGTACTTATTTATACGGTTGGGTGCTTGGCGGTACCTCGGAACAAGATAGGTTACGAATGGTTCCGCCTTTTTTTCATGCCCAGCACCATGATACACATCGGACAAATGATAGAAGCAGAACTACATCGCCAGGAACGTTCCGTCATCTGGTTTGCAAGGAAACTGTATTGTGACCGCACCAATGTGTACTCCATATTCAAACGGCAAAACATAGACACTGACTTATTAATGCGCATCTGCTACATATTGAACTGTAATTTCTTCGATTATTATTCCACTGAGTTCAAAGAAAACCCTCTCTCCCATTCCGGCAAAAAAGACGGCATCAGGAAATAAATTCAACAAATATGTAGAATACAATTCTACACTTCTGTATAAACACCAACGACATCCGGAAAGACGTTTTCTTTTGTAAAGCAACTACCTTTGCCTCGTTTTTAATACTAATTTAATTAAAAAGATAAAATGAAAAAGTTTGAACTTAAATTTTGGCTGTCATGCGTAATGATGGCTTTGTGCATTGGCTTTACAGCTTGTAGTGATGACGACGAAGAAGGCATTGCCGGAGATGCCAAAACACTCATTGTAGGTACTTGGGAATCTACCTGGAGTAAAGGATATGAGATATACGAAGGTGAGAAAGAAGAATGGGACGAGGCCTATACCGAAGATGTGTACACCTTTAAGAACGACGGTAGCGGAACATACAAAGATGTATCAGGAAGCACTCCCTATACGGAGGACTTCACCTGGAGCATTTCCGGAAACAAACTTAAAATCACTTTCAACGGTTATAGCGATGAAGCTACCATCAAAACTCTGAACGGAACCACATTGGTAATCATTGCTCAGGAAAAGGATGAAAACGAAGAGTTTTATGACGAAATCAGTTTCAAGAAAAAATAACCAACCGGAAAGGAACGGATTATAGTTTCCGGTTATCGGGAAAGCATCCATAAAAGCGGGTGTGTCAAAACTATGGCAATCATATCATTAGCTTCGCTCAAAATATCTTTTATTTCTTACGCTAATGTATAGTCTGTCATGCAGAACGTAGTGAAGCATCTCTTCTCCTACTCACAAAGAAAGTAGATTCTTGAATGACAGAGTAAAATGATAGTTAATGTTAGTTTTGACACACCTTCTTTCTCTTATATCTCCGGGCATCTATGATGAAAACTCCGGGACAACCGGAAGCAGATCTCCGGAGTTGCAAAATCAATAAGCATGTCCCCCTTCATCCTGCATCTCCTTCGCATCAATCTTCTTCCTGTCAATGCTGCGCCATGCGTAGAATATGTATGCAAGCACAAAGGGAACCAGAATAGACACGTAGGCCATCACCCTCAGCGTGAACTGGCTGGAGCAGCTGTTTGCCAATGTAAGCGAGCTTTGCAGGTCGGCGGTGGAAGGATAATAGGCAGTGTTATTATAACCTGCCACAAGCAGCAACGCCAACACCGTAAGCACCGTACCTGCACCTGCAAACCATATTCCTTTATCGAAAGCCGGTTTCCACAACGTACGGATAATTCCCCACAGCACAGCAAGCACACCGATCAGGAACACAACCAGCACCACAGGCATCTCGATGAAGTTTGTCAGATACTTATAAGGCTCCATAAAGATCTCCCCGTTCTCCGGATTCACCGCATAGCCATCGGCAAGCAGTGTGCGGATGACGAATGACAGGAAAAAGATCAGGAACAAGCCCGTATTGCCCCACAACGCACGACGGCAACGCTTCACCAAATCGGCATCACTGATATTATTGATGAAATAGAGCGAACCGAGAATACGCGCCAAGAAGAACACAGCCAGCCCCAGCACCACATTCCAAGGATTGAGCAACGCGTCCAGACCATGACCGGCATTGGCCCAACTGCTGATGACAGGCATCATCGTATCTGCAATATTACCTTTATTGATATAGAACGCCGACCCCGTAAAGAACGTTGCCACAGCACCGCCCAGCAACACCGGTCCCACCACTCCGTTCAGCACAAGGAACACACGATATGCCTTCTTTCCCAGCAGGTTACCCGCCTTCGACTGAAACTCATAGCTGACCGCCTGCAACACGAAAGTAAACAGGATTATCATCCACAGCCAATAGGCACCGCCGAAGCTCGTGCTGTAAAACAACGGAAACGATGCAAAAAAAGCACCGCCAAACGTTACGAGCGTAGTGAACGTAAACTCCCATTTACGCCCCGTAGAGTTGATTATCATTTTGCGCTGCTCTTCCGTCTTGCCCAAACAGAATATCAACGAATTGCCACCCTGCACGAACAGCAGGAAAACAAGTATAGCGCCCAACAGGGATACTACAAACCACCAGTATTGTTGAAGAAATATATAGGTATTCATGTGAATTATAAATTATGGATTGTGAATTATGAATTATGAGTTACTCCCTTTTCCGGACCTTTCCGTATCGCTTTCAGCATAATACCCACTTCGGCAATCAACATAACGGTGAACAATACGAGGAAGATGAAGAACGTGGTCTGGACAGAACCCACATCCAGTTTGGAGATAGCCGCACCGGTGGGCAGCATATCCTGAATGGCCCAAGGCTGACGACCGCACTCGGCAACCACCCAGCCTGCCTGTCCGGCAAGATATCCCAGCGGAATGGTGAGCATTGCCACCCAATGCATCCAGCGCATCCGCGACAGATCTTTCTTATAGGCAAAAACAAGAACTGCAATGAAGAAAAGGATGAAGTATCCGCCCAATATCACCATTACGCGAAACATATAGAACGTAAGCGGCACATTGGGAACCAACTCGTTGACATCCTTTATATAACCATAGCCGAAATAGGCCACATTCTCCTTCAGCACCTTAGCTGCCACCTGCGCCTCGGCATCGTTGCCAGCGGCCTTTGCCTTACGATAGTCGGAGAAAGCGCCGATAGCCGTTTTCCCTTTCTCAATCTTCTCCCGGGCAGAAAGCGCGGTTGTGCCGTCTTTCAGAGGATAACCGCCTTTCAGCAAGTCATTGATGCCCGGCACAAAAGCCTTTGAGTCGCGCTCGGCAAGCAGCGAAAGGAGATTGGGAATCTCCATGCGGAAAAGGAAGGCATCCTTTCCGTCATCGGCGGTCTTCTTCTCCGGATTGAGAATGCCAAAGGCCACCAGTCCGGCCCCTTCCCGTCCCTGATAATAACCTTCCATGGCAGCCAGCTTCATAGGCTGTTTCTGCGCCACCTGATAACCGGAACCGTCGCCCGTCCATGCGGAGAGCAAAGCGGCAGCCAGTCCCACCCAGGCAGCTATCTTTATACTCGACAAAGCAAATTTCTTCTCACGATTCTTCCACAAATACCAGCAACTCACTCCCACTACGAACACAGCCGCCAGCACCCAGCCGGACAAGATGCTGTGGAAAAACTTATTGACTGCCATCGGAGAAGTAGCCACCGCCCAGAAGTCCACCATTTCATTACGGGCGGTATCGGGATTGAACTCCATGCCTACCGGATTCTGCATCCACGCATTTGCCACCAGAATCCACCAGGCGGAGATCGTTGCACCCAGCCCCGTAAGCCAGGTGGAAGCCAGATGAAAGCGTTTGCTCACCTTATCCCAACCAAAGAACATCACTGCAATGAACGTGGCCTCCATGAAGAATGCCAAAATGCCTTCGATGGCAAGCGGTGCACCGAAGATGTCGCCCACAAACCAGCTATAATTACTCCAGTTCGTACCAAACTCGAACTCCAAAATCAACCCCGTAGCCACACCTATGGCAAAGTTGATTCCGAAAAGTTTCATCCAGAACTTGGCTGTGTGTTTCCAAAACTCATCACCCGTACGGTAATACGCCGTTTCCATGATGCCCATAATAACCGCCAGTCCCAAAGTCAGCGGTACAAAAATCCAATGATAGATAGCAGTCAAGGCGAATTGCGCTCTCGACCAGTCAATCAGGGAAGTGTCAATGTTTTCAAGCATGAGAGTTAAATATTAATTGTTAAGTATAAAGTATGAGATATAAGTTGAGGCAACGAAAATTGCTGTCCTGCCTCACTCCTCACTGAGCATTCCTCACTAATCGCTGTCCCCCCCTGCCCGCAGAATCAGTTCACGACTGACATAATCTTCCTTATCAGCGCCTGCGGCAGCTTCATTCAAATAGTTCGGGAAGAAGAAAAGACGGAGGATGAAGAACATAATAAAAAGCTTTATGGCTATTATCAACCATAAAGTGCGTCCTAACGTCATACTTCGGAAGCCTTCAACGTAGAATTGCCAGATGGCGGTCACGAGGTTTCTCATAGGGATTCAAATTATAATCATTACAAATATAAAATACTTTTATATAAATAACAAATAAAATCCCGAAAAGTTAATTGTCGGCAGAAAAAAGCGATCCGACGGCATAAATCCGGCAAACGTCTATCTCTTTTGCAACTTCAAGAGAGGCGGCATACCTTTGTCAAAGTAAAATTATAGACATTAGGCAATATGATAAACGTAAAAAGATTGACACTGATATCGCTCTGCATGGCAAGCCCCTGCATCGGCAGCATGACGTTGCAGGCTCAGGAAACAGCCGCCAGCACACAGCAGCAGAACAGTGCACAGCCCCTTCCGGCACAATGGGATTTGCAGACATGCATCGACTACGCCCTGCAACAAAACATTACCATTCGCAAAAACCGCCTCAACGCCGAAAGTGCTGAAGTGGACGTCAAGACCGCCAAAGCAGCCCTCTTCCCCAGCCTTACGGCATCCGTCAGCCAGCGCATCGTGAACCGCCCCAACAGCGAAACCAACACCATCATCAACGGCGACAACATCACCAGCAGCCAAAGCAAAACCAGCTATAACGGCAGCTACGGCATCGATGCCAACTGGACACTCTACAACGGCAGCAAACGACTGAACACCCTAAAGCAGCAGCGAATGAACAACCGCATCGCCGAACTGAACGTAGCGGAAAGTGAAAACAGCATTGAGGAAAGCATCACGCAGATTTACGTGCAGATACTCTATGCCGCCGAAGCCGTCAAAGTAAACGAGACCACCCTCGACGTGAGCCAAGCGGAATGTGAACGGGCGCGCGCCCTGCTCGCAGCGGGAAGCATCGCCAAAAGCGACCTTGCCCAACTGGAAGCGCAAGTCAGTACCGACAAATATCAGCTGGTAACCGCACAAGCCACCCTGCAAGATTACAAACTGCAACTGAAACAGCTCCTCGAACTGAGCGGCGAAGAGGAAATGGACCTCTACATCCCCGCGCTCGGCGATGAAAACGTGCTGTCTCCGCTGCCTTCCAAGAGCGATGTGTACCGTTCCGCCCTCACCCTGCGCCCTGAAATAGAGGCCGGCAGGCTGAACGTCAAAGCCTCGGAGCTCGACATCAACATAGCCCGTTCCGGCTACATCCCCACCGTCAGCCTCAGCGCCGGTATAGGAAGTACAAACACCAACGGCAACGACTTCACCTTCGGAGAGCAAATCAAGCAAAACTGGAACAACTCACTGGGGGTGACCGTAAGTGTGCCCATCTTCAACAACCGTCAAACCAAGAGTGCCGTACAGAAAGCCAAAATCCAAAAACAGTCCAGCGAACTGGATCTGCTGGACAACCAGAAAGCCCTGTATAAAACCATCGAAGGATTGTGGCTGGATGCCAGCAGCGCACAGCAGCGTTACGTTGCCGCCATAGAGAAGCTGCGCAGCACGCAAACCAGCTACGACCTCATCCAAGAGCAATTCAACCTCGGCATGAAGAACACCGTAGAACTGCTGACAGAGAAAAGCAACCTGCTCAACGCACAGCAGGAAACCTTGCAGGCCAAGTACATGGCGATACTGAATACCCAATTGCTGAAATTCTATCAGGGAGAAAAGATTACGCTTTAATCCGTCTCCCCCCGAATTCTCAATCACCAAGTTAAGATAAAACAAATCAATAAAGAAGATATAGCACTATGAACAAGAAGAAAATCATTCTTATCGCCGTAAGCATTGCAGTTGTGGCCGGCGCAGGCTTCTGGCTCTTTGGCAGCTCTAAGGCCCAGCATAAAGTGACCTACGAAACGGCTGTCGTAACCAGAGGCGAAATATCGGAATCTATCACCGCCACCGGAACAATCGAGCCGGTGACGGAAGTGGAAGTCGGCACGCAGGTCAGCGGCATCATCGACAAGATATATGCCGACTATAACTCCGTAGTCACCAAAGGCCAGCTCATAGCCGAAATGGACCGCGTGACACTGCAAAGCGAAGTAGCCTCGCAACGCGCCGCCTACAACGGGGCAAAAGCCGAGTACGAGTATCAGCAGAAGAACTACGAGCGCAACCGGGGACTGCACGAGAAACAACTCATCAGCGACACCGACTACGAACAGTCCGTCTATAATTATGAGAAAGCAAAAAGTAACTACGAAAGCAGTCAGGCATCACTTGCCAAGGCAGAACGCAACCTTTCGTACGCCACCATCACCTCTCCCATCGACGGCGTCGTCATCAATCGTGCGGTGGAGGAAGGACAGACGGTAGCATCCGGTTTCGAGACTCCTACGCTGTTCACCATTGCCGCCGACCTGACGCAAATGCAGGTAGTGGCCGACGTGGATGAAGCCGACATAGGCGGTGTGGAAGAGGGACAGCGCGTTTCGTTCACCGTAGACGCTTATCCCAATGACACGTTTGAAGGCACAGTGACACAAATCCGCTTGGGAGAGGACAGCTCCACAAGTTCCGGCAGCAGCACTTCCAGCACAGTTGTCACTTATGAAGTCGTAATCTCCGCCCCCAATCCCGACTTAAAACTGAAGCCGCGCCTGACGGCCAATGTCACAATCTACACGCTCGACCGCAAAGACGTACTTTCCGTTCCGGCACGCGCCCTCCGCTTCACCCCCGAAAGACCGCTTATCGGCGAAAACGACATCGTGAAAGACTGCGAAAGCCCCCACAAACTCTGGACGCGTGAAGGAAACACATTCACCGCGCATCCGGTGACAGTGGGCATCTCCAACGGCATCAATACGGAGATTATAAGCGGCATCAGCGAAGGCGCAACAATAGTGACCGAAGCCACCATAGGAAAGATGCCGGGAGGAGGAGCACCGGCAGACATGCAACAGGCTGCCGGCGGAGAGAGAAGCCCTTTCATGCCCGGCCCTCCGGGAAGCAACAAGAAGAAGAGCAAATGATAACCCATATCCCCATAAATATACATCATCAGCCATGAGCAAGACCGTAATTGAACTTCAAAACATAAAACGCAACTTCCAGGTGGGAGATGAAACGGTGCATGCACTACGTGGCGTGTCGTTCTCTATCAACGAAGGAGAGTTCGTCACGATTATGGGTACATCCGGTTCGGGAAAATCGACCCTGCTGAACATACTCGGCTGTCTGGACACACCCACAACAGGCGAGTATCTGTTGGACGGGATTTCCGTACGCACCATGAGCAAGTCCCAACGCGCCGTACTCCGCAACCGCAAAATAGGTTTCGTTTTCCAGAACTACAACCTGCTGCCCAAGACCACCGCCATAGAAAACGTGGAGCTTCCGCTAATGTACAACTCGTCCGTATCGGCCTCCGAACGCCGCAGCCGGGCCATCGAAGCGCTCAAAGCCGTAAGCCTGGGCGACCGTCTGGAGCATAAGTCCAATCAGATGTCCGGCGGACAGATGCAACGCGTGGCCATTGCCCGCGCACTGGTGAACGACCCTGCCGTAATACTGGCAGACGAAGCCACCGGCAATCTGGACACGCGCACCTCGTTCGAGATTTTGGTGCTCTTCCAAAAGCTGCATGCAGAAGGGCGTACCATCATCTTCGTAACGCACAACCCGGAAATAGCCCAATACAGCAGCCGCAACATCGTATTACGTGACGGACAGGTGAAGGACGACAAAGTGAATCCCGACATTCTGAACGCCGCCGAAACTCTGGCAGCATTGCCCAAACAGGAGGACGACTGATGCGGCAGTCTCAGGCAGTCTCAAAAACATTTTTCATAAAACATCAAACTAATGAACGGAACAAACCTCTTCAAAATAGCTCTCCGGGCACTTGCCAACAACAAGCTGCGCGCCTTCCTCACCATGCTGGGCATTATCATCGGCGTGGCATCCGTCATCACGATGCTTGCTATCGGACAAGGCTCAAAGAAAAGTATCCAGGCGCAAATCTCCGAAATGGGCTCCAACATGATAATGATCCATCCGGGAGCGGATATGCGCGGCGGCGTCCGTCAAGACCCCAGCGCCATGCAGACCCTGAAACTTGCCGACTACGAGGCGCTGCGCAACGAGACGAACTTCCTGTCCGCCGTCAGCCCCAACGTCTCCTCCTCCGGACAGCTCATTGCAGGCAATAACAACTATCCTTCTTCCGTAAGCGGTGTAGGTACGGAATACCTTGAAATACGCCAGCTTACGGTGGACAACGGAGCAATGTTTACCGAAGCCGATATACAGACTTCAGCCAAAGTATGCGTCATCGGAAAGACGATACAAGAGAATCTTTTTCCAACGGGAGAAGACCCCGTAGGACGCATTATCCGGTTCAACCAAGTGCCCTTCCGCGTGGTGGGTGTACTAAAGGCCAAAGGATACAACAGCATGGGAATGGACCAGGACGACGTCGTGCTGGCCCCCTACACCACCGTAATGAAGCGTCTGCTTGCCCAAACCTACCTGCAAGGCATCTTTGCCTCCGCACTCACCGAGGACATGACGGACAATGCCACCGAAGAAATCACCGAAATCCTGCGACGGAACCACAAACTGAAAAGCAGCGATGACGATGACTTCACCATACGCAGCCAACAGGAACTCAGCTCGATGATGAATACCACCACCGACCTGATGACGACACTGCTTGCCTGCATCGCAAGCATATCACTGATAGTAGGCGGCATAGGAATCATGAACATCATGTATGTGTCTGTAACGGAACGCACCCGCGAAATCGGCCTACGCATGAGTGTGGGCGCCAGAGGAGTAGACATCCTGTCGCAATTCCTCATCGAGGCCATCCTCATCAGTATCACCGGCGGACTGATTGGCGTAATCATAGGCTGCGGCGCAAGCTGGATAGTGAAAAGCGTGGCCCACTGGCCCATCTACATACAGGCTTGGAGCGTATTCCTCAGCTTTGCCGTCTGCACAGTGACGGGAGTGTTCTTCGGCTGGTATCCCGCCAAGAAAGCGGCAGACCTGGATCCGATAGAAGCAATACGGTATGAGTGAGCAAATGATTGGTGATTAATGATTAATCGCCAATCATTAATCCTAAAAAAATCCTATCTTTGCATTTGTATGAAACAGTTTCTTTATTCACGATCACGCATCATCGAATCTCTGATTCACATCATCGGCTGGGGAATTGTATTTGCATTTCCTTTCGTGATGATGACACGTGGAGGATTCGATATAACATTGGTGGAATACCTGCGCCATGGCAGCATTGTTCCACTTTCGTTTCTCATCGTCTTCTACACCAACTACTGCTTCCTCATCCCCCGGTATCTGTTCGAAGGACGCATCAAGCAATATCTCCTGCTGAACATAGTGCTGATAGTCTGCATCACCGCCGGAGTGCACTTCTGGCAGGAATATGCTTTCCACACCTACACCAAAGGAGGAAATGAAGGAAGAAGCCACATGGGACCTCCGAAATGGATATTCATCATGCGCGACTTATTCTCCATGATACTCACCGTCGGACTAAGCGCCGCCATCCGCCTTAGCGGACGTTGGGTACAAGTGGAAGCTGCCCGCCGCGAAGCCGAGAAAAGCCGTACGGAAGCGGAATTGAAGAATCTCCGCAACCAGCTCAACCCCCACTTCCTGCTCAATACGCTGAATAACATCTACGCTCTCATCGCCTTCGACACCGACAAGGCGCAAATGGCAGTACAGGAACTGAGCCGCCTGCTGCGCCATGTTCTCTACGACAACCAGCAAAATTTCGTGCCTCTGGCCAAAGAGATAGATTTCATCCGAAACTACATTGCACTGATGCGCATACGACTCTCGTCCAATGTGACTGTTGAAACACGTTTCGACATTCGCCCCGACACTCCAACGGAGATCGCCCCGATGATATTCATCTCTCTCATAGAGAATGCCTTCAAGCATGGAATCTCTCCTACCGAACCCAGCTATATCCGTATCTATTTTAGCGAAAGCGCCGATAGCGTGTGTTGCGAAATAGCCAACAGTTATCACCCCAAGAACGAAGCCGACAAGAGTGGAAGCGGTATCGGTCTGGAACAAGTGCGCAAGCGTCTGGAACTCACCTATCCCGGTCGGTACGAATGGCAGCATAGCGTAAGTGAGGATGAGAAAGAATATAAATCGATTTTAGTAATCAACCATTGACAACATGAATCTGAAATGTGCAATCGTAGATGATGAGCCATTGGCCTTGGACCTTTTGGAAAGCTACGTCAACAAGACCCCGTTCCTTGAACTTGCCGGCAAATACTCCAGTGCCGTACAGGCAATGAACAACCTGTCCGGCAAGGACATCGATCTCCTGTTTCTCGACATCCAAATGCCCGAACTCAACGGGCTGGAGTTTTCTAAAATGGTAGATATGCATACACGAATTGTTTTCACTACCGCCTTCGACCGGTATGCCATAGACGGCTACAAAGTCAATGCTCTCGATTATCTGCTGAAGCCTATCTCGTATGTGGATTTTCTGCAAGCCGCCAACAAAGCCTTGCAATGGTTTGAATTGTTGCAGCAACCCAAAGAGGAAGTGGAAAGCATCTTCGTGAAAAGCGATTATAAACTGATACAAGTGGAGCTCAAAAACATTCTCTACATTGAAGGTCTGAAGGACTATATCAAAATCTACGAAGAGAACTCCCCCAAACCCATTCTCTCACTGATGAGCATGAAGTCTATGGAGGAACTGCTGCCTGCTTCCCGCTTTATACGTGTGCACCGTTCCTACATCGTTCAAAAGGATAAGATACGTATCATCGACCGAGGGCGTATCGTTTTTGGCAAGAATTATATTCCTGTCAGTGACAGTTACAAACAAATATTTCAGGACTTTCTTAATAAAAGGAGTTAAAAAAGTTATCAATCCGTATATATTTTATTGATTCCAGCTGATTTCTAATAATATCCTATTGCATATTAAAAGATGTTTCCTTATCTTTGCAGCGAACAGATAGGAGTTGTGAAACTCCCCAATAGAATAGTTTAGTTAAGTCTAGTTTAGTTTTTGTGTAAAGCACTTCCTCCGTAAGCGAACGTTGGAAGTGCTTTTACATTATGGTATATCCTTTATTCAGGCATCTTCTCAAAGTGCCTTTTCTATTGCAGCTTTAATCAGCGGTTCCATGACATCATATCCCTCACCCGTCGGATGAACGCCATCTTTGGTATAGCGGGAGTTTAAAGCCTTGTTATCGGCAGATACCATTGCCTGATAATAATCAACAAACGGTATTTTGTTGGCCTCTGCATATGCTTTTATGCGGGTATTCAGAGCTTGGATTTTTTGCGGAGCATCCTTTATTTCCATTCTCCACTTAAAGGCGGCGGCAGGAAGTACCGAGGTCAATATAACCTTTATTTTATTGACTTTAGCAAGTTCCACCATAGACACGATATTGCCCAAGGTATAATCCTCATTATACGGATTCGTATTTTCTGCCACATCATTGGTTCCGGCGTTAATGACCACCAAAGCCGGAGAAAGATTGATCACATCTTCCCGAAAACGTAACAGAAATTGATATGAAGTCTGCCCGCTAATGCCGCGACCAATATATCCATTCGTTTTAAAGAAATCCGGATGAGTCCGCACCCAGCCTTCCGTAATAGAGTTGCCTAGAAAAACAACCCTTTTCTCCTTTTTGGCTGGTTTTGGCAACATTGCGTTTTCTTTGGAATAGCGAGCCAAATTTCCAAAATCTTTCTTCTGAGCACAAGCCTCCCCTATTGAGAGACAACAACTGATAGCTGCCAGCAATGCCCACTGGCCAATTCTTTTTCCTAGCATGTTTCTGTTTTTAAGTATTAACATTAGTTCTGGCAAACATACAAATATATCAGGAAAAAAACAAGAATTCTCAATTTGTACAAATAGCATCGCATAACAAAGATCGGGATCTTTCTCCTCCTCCCATCCACAATCCCCTTTAAACAAGACGGCACACATTTGTATATTTTAGTCAATTTATAGAGAATTATATGTATAAAATAATCACTGATTCGAAAATTAATATATATTCACATCCCTCACTCCGTAAAAATCAAAATAATATAAGTAAGTTTGCATTGACTTATCGTTTAGAGAAAATCTTTTTCTAGATGATTGTTTGTTTTGTTTGCATATCATCCTTTCTTTAAGCGTAAAGAAAGGATGATCTCAACACTTTCCGCATCTTCATTGTTATCAACCTAAAGAATAGTATATGGAACTGCAACTCTCAAACATACGGAAAGAATACAAGAAAGATAAGTTGATGCGCAACACCATCTCCGAAAACCCCTTTGAGCAATTCGCCTGCTGGCTTAATGATGCTTTGCATTGCGGTGAAGACGAACCCACCGCTATGATCGTGGCCACCGTTGCTCCCGACGGCCGCCCTTCCACCCGCACAGTGCTGCTGAAAGGTGTAGAAAACGGCAGATTCATCTTCTACACCAACTACGAAAGCCGCAAAGGACAACAGCTAGCCGATAATCCCTACATCTCCCTCTCCTTCGTCTGGCATAAGCTGGAAAGGCAGATACATATTGAAGGCAAAGCAGAAAAGTGCCCCCCAAAAGACTCGGACGCTTACTTCTCCACCCGCCCCTACAAAAGCAAAATAGGTGCAAGAATATCCCCACAAAGCCGGATCATCAACAATCGGACGGAAATCATCCGCGCCTTTGTAAAGGAAGCGATTAAGCTGACCGGACAGAGAATACAGCGTCCCGGCAACTGGGGCGGTTTTGCCGTTACCCCTACTCGTTTCGAGTTTTGGCAAGGGCGGGAAAACAGGTTGCACGACCGCTTTCTGTATACTCTTTGCAAAGAAGAACATATCCCCTCATCTTCATCTCCTGAATCCGACGGATGGAGAATAGTGCGTCTTGCACCCTGACCCGGCCTGCCGCACCGAACAAAACAGCCTCCCCGAAAGACAACTGTTTTATCCGGTAATTTCTATGTCAGTAAAGATGTCCACGTCTTCGGCATGATGTGCTACATAGGCTGCCGGACCGGTATCACCCGATTCCAGTATATCGTAAACGACACCCGCTTTACCTTTGCCTGTAATTAGGAATACAATCTTTTTAGCACTGAAAAGCAAGCAGCCTGTCATAGCAATCCGCGGCTGGCCGTTATAAGGATTTATACTCTCCTCATACGGCTGAAAGGATGATAGCAAATATTCCTGACCGGGAAAAATGGAAGAAGTGTGTCCGTCATCACCTGCTCCCAGCAACACCATGTCGAAAGCGGGAAATCCCCGGCGCAAGGGCACTGTGCTGCATACCAAATCCGAATAGCGTTTCGCCTCTTGCGACGGATGACGGCACGTGCCGCAGATAGGAAATACAAATTCATCGGGCATCCCCACTTCGCTAAGCAACAGGCGGAACATTGTACCGTAATTGCTGTCCGAATCATTGACAGGTACACAACGCTCGTCCACCCAAAAGATGCGCATCCGCATCCAGGGAGTTTCTTCGCGATACTCATGCGCCCAAATATCAAACATTAAAGAAGGTGTTGTCCCTCCACTGAAAGCAAAATAAAAAATCCGATCCGGCTCTCGGTTCATCATGTCAATTATGTATCGGATAAGAGCACGCGAGGTCGAAGTAGCAGTAGGATATATATAACTTTTCATAATTCGCAATATTCATCGGTATTCGTCAAATTCTTGCATGGATTAGTCCATTCGGCTCCATGCTCGTTCATCATTGCTTCGCTTTCCAAAGGCCCCCAAGTCCCCACAGGATAACCGTAAAGCGGTGCATCAGGATGTTCCTGCCAATACTTCAACACAGGATTAAAGAAACGCCATGACGCATCCACAGCATCGCTACGCGTGAAGAGGGTCTGGTCGCCTTGTATGCAGTCCTCTATCAGACGGGCATACGCATCTCCGGCGGGCAATCCTCCCAAATCGGAATAACTGAAGTCCATCATCACCTGTTTTACATCAAACCCCGGCCCGGGAACTTTCATTCCAAATTTCAGCACGATGCCTTCGTTGGGCTGTAAACGCAAGATCAATTTGTTGGCACGCGGGCAATGGCCGCCTTCGCAGCGAAACATCTGATGCGGTGTCTCACGAAAGTGCACCACGATCTCGGTTACTTTGGTCGGCATCTGCTTTCCTGTACGTATGTAAAAAGGAACGCCGTTCCAACGCCAGTTGTTGATACCGATTTTCATGGCAATATATGTTTCGGTACGGGAGTCCGGAGCAACATTCTTCTCTTCGCGATATCCCGGTTTCGTGGCAGATGCAGTGTATTGCCCGCGGACGATATGTTCTTTCAGATCTTCCCCGGTCAACGGCGAGAGGGATTCGTACACTTTCACCACTTCATTACGGAAGTTGTCGGCATTGAACACAGCCGGCGGTTCCATTGCAGTGAGCGCCACCAGTTGGATCAGATGATTCTGAACCATATCCCGCAAAGCTCCGGCTCCTTCATAGAATCCTCCACGCTGCTCGATACCCAAGTTTTCTACTGCGGTAATCTCTACATAGTCGATATAATTACGGTTCCAAAGCGGTTCAAAGATGCCGTTAGCAAAGCGGAAAGCAAGAATATTCTGCGCCGTTTCTTTGCCCAGGAAGTGGTCTATACGGTAAATCTGCTGTTCTTCGAACACCGACGCATATATGCGGTTCAATTCGCGGGCCGATTCCAAATCATAGCCAAAGGGCTTCTCCACAATGATACGCGTGTGGGGGCGATTCAAATGGGCAGCCTTGAGGTGAAGGGGAATCACCCCGTACAAAGAAGGCGGTGTAGCCAAATAATACAACATGCCATCCGGCTCCTGCTCACCCGTCAGTTCCTGAAGGCGTACATTCAGTTTCCCATAATCGGCTGCATCGGCGGGATTAAGGGAAAGATAGTGTAAGCGTTTACAGAAATCCTCCATGCACTCAGGCGCATATTCTTCCGAAGCGACAAAACGCTCCAATTCGGAACGGATGTAAGCGCGGTAAGTATCATCTTGGTATTCGGTGCGTCCCACACCTAATACTGCAAAACTTTCCGGTAAACGTTTCTCCTTATATAAGGTATACAGCGCCGGCATCAACTTACGCTTCGTCAAGTCACCGGAAGCGCCGAAAATTATCATCACAAATCTATTCATAGCTTTATTTATGTTTGAGGACATTCCACTGAGTTCCATTAAGAAGGGCTACACATTATATGTTCCCGACTTTGTATCTCCGCCATGTCCGGTCCAGTTTTCATGAAAGAATTGTCCGCGCAATTCATCTACACGCTCAAAGGTGTGCGCGCCAAAGTAATCGCGTTGTGCCTGAATCATGTTTGCCGGCAGCTTGACGGAAACCAATGAATAGAAATAGTTCAATGCCGACGAAAAGGCGGGAACCGGAAGTTCCTCTTTCATGGCCTGTGCCACCAGATGCTTCCAACCGGGAAGCAACTGTTTCATCTCATTGCTGAAATAAGGGGCAAGAAGAAGATGCTGCGGCTTCTCGTTCTGTTCGAAAGCTGCGGCGATATCATTAAGGAATACGCTGCGGATGATGCAACCGCCCCGCCACATGCGGGCAATGGAAGCCAAATTGAGCTGCCATCCGAAAGCCTCGGAAGCATGCTGCAATACAGCGAACCCTTGTGCATAGGACACCAGTTTGGATGCATACAGTGCAGAATAGATGTCCTTCACCATTTCCGACTTGTTATATACCACATCCGTATGCCGACAGACAAAATGCCTGGATGCTGCCTCACGCAAATTCTTCTGCGCCGAGAGGCTCCGTTCAAAGACCGCCGTAGCAATCAGTCCCAACGGCATGCCCAGTTCCATAGCATTGACCACCGACCATTTGCCCGTACCCTTTTGTCCGGCAACGTCCAATATCTTGTCTATCAGGAAACCGCCCGATTTATCTTTATGTTGCAGTATGTTGGCAGTGATTTCAATGAGATAGCTGCGCAACTTGCCCTCGTTCCAATAGGAAAAGACGGAAGACATTTCTTCATTGCCCAGTTTCAGGAGATTCTTCATCAGCCAATAGGCCTCAGAAATAAGCTGCATATCACCATACTCAATGCCATTGTGAATCATCTTGACAAAATGACCGGATCCAGCCGGCCCCACCCATTGGCAACATGGCGTCCCATCCGATGCTTTAGCGGCAATGCTTTGTAGAACAGGCTTTACTTCTTCCCATGCACTTACAGAGCCTCCCGGCATGATGGAAGCACCGTTCAAGGCGCCTTCCTCACCACCGGAAACACCTGCTCCAACAAAGCGGAAGCCTTTCTCTTCAGCCAGCGCCACGCGGCGGTTGGTATCCTCGTAATTGGAGTTTCCCCCGTCTATCAGTATATCCCCCGGCGACAGCAAAGGGAATAGTTGCTCCATCAGCTCGTCTACGGCACTGCCGGCACGAACCATCATCATTATTTTACGTGGAGTGGCAATGGACTCCACAAAAAGAGCCATGTCCGTATATCCCTGAATTCTTTTTCCGCGTGCTCTCCCGTTCATAAAACGCTCAACCACGCCTTCTTCCACTCCCGGAACCGTACGGTTATAGACTGAAACCTGCCAGCCTTTATCAGCCATGTTCAGAGCCAGATTTTCGCCCATAACGGCCAGGCCTATCAGTCCAATGTCTGTTTTATTTAAGTTCTTCATATACTTGTAAAATTTATCTTTATGATGAAACAAAAAGCAAAACCCATTTGTTCATGTAAAATTTGAAATTACCCCCTGCGATATAGTGCAAATGCCTAAAATATGAATAATTGTAAAATCATTTGCCGTATTAGCTTTGCCGTCTCACAATAAATCACGATTTTTGCACATCGAAACATGTAACGATCAGAAAAAACATAACATCAGAATCAATGAAGAAAGCTCTAATTTCCGGAATCACCGGGCAGGACGGTTCGTTCCTTGCAGAATTCCTGTTGCAAAAGGGATATGAAGTACATGGAATTATGCGGCGCTCATCATCTTTCAATACAGGCCGCATCGAGCATCTGTACTTTGACGAATGGGTACGTGACATGAAGCAGAAACGCACCATTAATTTGCACTACGGAGACATGACGGACAGCAGCTCGCTTATCCGCATCATCCAGCAGGTACAACCGGACGAGATATATAATCTTGCCGCACAAAGCCACGTAAAAGTTTCCTTTGACGTGCCCGAATATACCGCCGAGACAGATGCCGTAGGCACATTGCGTATGCTTGAAGCAGTACGTATCTTAGGACTGGAAAAGAAAACAAAGATATATCAGGCATCCACTTCCGAACTGTTCGGCAAAGTACAGGAAGTGCCCCAAAAAGAGACGACTCCTTTCTATCCGCGCAGCCCGTATGGCGTAGCCAAGCAATACGGTTTCTGGATTACGAAGAACTACCGCGAAAGCTACGGCATGTTCGCCGTCAACGGTATCCTCTTCAACCATGAGAGCGAACGGCGTGGAGAAACTTTCGTGACGCGTAAGATTACACTGGCTGCCGCACGCATAGCGCAAGGTTTTCAGGATAAGCTGTATTTGGGAAACCTCGATGCACGCCGCGACTGGGGATATGCCCGCGATTATGTGGAATGCATGTGGCTCATCCTCCAACATGATACACCGGAGGACTTTGTGATTGCTACCGGAGAGATGCACACCGTACGCGAGTTCGCCACACTGGCTTTTGAAGAAGTAGGCATACCGTTGCGTTGGGAAGGTGCAGGAATAAACGAAAAAGGCATCGACACCCGAACCGGTAAAGTGCTGGTTGAGGTAGATCCCAAATATTTCCGCCCGTCCGAAGTGGAGCAACTGTTGGGCGATCCCACCAAAGCCAAAACCTTGCTGGGTTGGAACCCGCAGCAGACAAGTTTTGAGGAGCTGGTAAGAATCATGGCTGCACACGACATGAAGTTCGTAAAGAAGTTGCATGCCCGTTCAAAAGAAGAAGAATAACATTGCCAAGACAACATCAATCATGGAAAAAAATGCCAAAATATACATTGCAGGACATCATGGACTGGTAGGTTCTGCTATCTGGAAAAACCTGCAAGAAAAGGGTTACACCAACCTTATAGGAAAAACCCATAAAGAGCTTGATTTGCTGGACGGAGTTGCCGTACGCCGTTTCTTCGATGAAGAACAGCCGGAATATGTATTCCTTGCCGCCGCTTTCGTGGGCGGCATCATGGCAAACAGCATCTATCGTGCAGATTTCATCTACAAGAATCTCCAAATACAACAAAACGTCATTGGCGAGAGTTTCCGTCACAACGTGAAGAAACTGCTGTTCTTAGGCAGCACCTGCATCTATCCGCGCGATGCCGAACAGCCGATGAAGGAAGATGTCCTGCTCACCTCACCGTTGGAATACACCAATGAGCCGTATGCCATTGCCAAGATTGCCGGACTGAAAATGTGTGAAAGTTTCAATCTGCAATACGGAACGAACTACATCGCCGTAATGCCCACCAACCTCTACGGTCCCAACGACAATTTCGATCTGGAGCGCAGCCACGTGCTTCCCGCCATGATCCGTAAAGTGCATCTGGCGCACTGCCTGCAACAGGGCAACTGGGATGCCGTACGCCTTGACATGAACCAGCGTCCCGTAGAAGGTATCAGCGGCAGCAACAGCAACGCAGAAATACTGGACATACTTGCCAAATACGGCATCAGCGACAAGGAAGTCAAACTCTGGGGAACCGGCACGCCACTGCGCGAATTCCTCTGGAGCGAAGAAATGGCAGATGCCAGTGTATTCGTTATGGAGCACGTAGACTTCAAAGACACCTACAAGCCCGGTGATAAAGATGTTCGCAACTGCCACATCAACATCGGCACAGGCAAGGAAATCACGATCCGCCAACTGGCCGAGCTGATTGTGGATACCGTAGGTTATCAGGGAAAACTCACGTTCGACAGTACCAAACCCGACGGCACCATGCGCAAACTCACCGATCCAAGCAAACTGCACGCATTAGGCTGGCATCACAAGATAGACATTGAGGAAGGCGTACAACGAATGTACCGGTGGTACTTGGGCAACGATTAACTCCCAAAGGCAATCCAAACCTGCCTCACACAGGAAAGAACCGTAGCGTTTCAGGGCATCCGTCCAAATAGTATTTCCCACTAAAAGTTTGTATTCTCTAATATAAACCCTTATATTTGCGCAATTTTCAACTAAATGTGCAAATAAATGGAACAAAGTTTTATCGCCTATATAGAGAATAGTATCAAAGCAAACTGGGATCTGGATGCCCTGACCGACTATAAAGGAGCAACCCTGCAATATAAGGATGTAGCCCGGAAAATAGAGAAGCTGCATATCATTTTTGAGGCAAGCGGCATCAGGAAAGGCGATAAGATCGCCGTCTGCGGACGCAACAGTTCACACTGGGGAGTAACATTCCTCGCCACGCTGACGTATGGCGCGGTCATCGTACCCATTCTTCACGAGTTCAAGGCGGACAATGTGCACAACATCGTCAATCACTCCGAAGCCAAGCTCCTTTTCGTAGGAGACCAAGTATGGGAAAACCTCAATGAAAGCGCCATGCCCCTGCTGGAAGGCATTTTCATGATGACGGACTTCACCCTGCTCGTGTCGCGTAACGAACGTGTCACCTATGCCCGCGAGCACCTCAATGAAATGTTCGGCAAGAAATTCCCCAAGAACTTCCGCAAAGAGCATATCGACTATCACAAAGACCAGCCCGAAGAACTGGCGGTCATCAACTATACCTCCGGCACAACCAGCTACTCGAAAGGCGTCATGCTCCCCTATCGCAGCCTGTGGTCCAACACCAAATTCGCCTTTGAAGTGCTGCCGCTGAAAGCCGGTGACAAGCTGGTATGCATGTTGCCAATGGCACACATGTACGGACTTGCATTTGAGTTCCTGTATGAGTTTTCTGTGGGTTGCCACATCTATTACCTCACCCGCATGCCAAGCCCGAAGATCATCTTCCAAGCCTTTGCCGACGTGAAGCCCAACCTCATTGTGGCCGTACCGCTCATCATCGAAAAGATCATCAAGAAGAGCGTATTGCCCAAGTTGGAAACGCCCACCATGAAACTGTTGCTGAAAGTGCCTATCATCAACGACAAGATAAAAGCCACCGTACGCGAACAGATGATACAAGCCTTCGGCGGTAATTTTGCGGCAGTCATTGTGGGCGGTGCGGCCTTCAATCAGGAAGTGGAACAATTCCTGCGCATGATAGACTTCCCCTACACAGTAGGTTACGGCATGACGGAATGTGGCCCCATCATCTGCTACGAGGATTGGACACGCTTCAAACCCGGTTCTTGCGGTAAGGCAGCTCCCCGCATGGAAGTGAAAATCCTCTCTCCCGACCCAGAGAACATCCCCGGTGAGATTGTTTGCCGCGGTCCCAATGCCATGTTGGGTTACTACAAGAATGAAGAAGCCACCGAACAGGTGGTGGACAAAGAAGGCTGGCTGCACACCGGCGACCTTGCCTTGATGGATGCCGAAGGCAATGTCACCATCAAGGGACGCAGCAAGAACATGCTCCTCGGTCCAAGCGGACAAAACATCTACCCCGAAGAGATAGAAGATAAGTTGAACAACCTGCCCTACGTGGCCGAAAGCATCATTGTGCAGCAAAACGAGAAACTCGTCGGACTGGTATATCCTGATTTCGACGATGCCTTTGCCCATGGGCTCACCAACGATGACATAGAACGTGTCATGGAAGAGAATCGTGTGGCTCTGAACGCAGAATTGCCCGCTTACAGCCAGGTATCAAAAATGAAGATATATCCTGAGGAATTTGAGAAAACGCCGAAAAAATCCATTAAACGTTTCTTATACCAAGAAGCAAAAGGATAAACGCATACTCTATTCCTATTCCCAAAGACAAACGAATCATGAAACGTATATTCTCATTCATCTGCCTGTCCTTGCTTTTAGCAGGGACAGTTGTTTATGCTCAAACAGACAAGCTCCGCCCAGCCCGCAAGGAAAGAGCAGGCATCAACCTCTCTCTTTGGAAGAACCTTGCCACACAACGTACGGACACAGTAGGGAGCACATTCCTCAATCTCGGCATCTTCTCCGCCATGAACCGCCTGAACGGTTTGGGAGTAAACGTATTGGGTTCCGTTACGGGCAGAGACATGAACGGTGTGCAATTCTCCGGCATATCCAATATAGTAGGCGGAAGTATGCGAGGCATACAGGTAGCAGGCATAACCAATATCAACGGTGACAATCTCTGCGGCCTGTCCGTTTCCGGCCTTGTAGGCATCACAGGCAATCATGCGCAGGGAGTGGTATTCTCCGGTCTGGCCAACATTGCAGGCGACAACAGCAACGGAGTCATCATAGGCGGCCTGCTGAACATCACCGGCGAAAAGACCGGCGGCGTGCAGCTTGCAGGACTTGCCAACATTTCGGGCGGTGATTTCGCGGGTGTCACCACATCCGGCCTGCTGAACGTGGTAGGCAACAATATGAAAGGGATTCAGATCTCCGGTTTAGGGAACATCACAGGCGGAACGGCTACCGGCATTCAACTTGCCCCCCTAAACGTGGCTGTCCGCGCCAAAGGGCTCCAGATAGGTTTAGTGAACTATTACAAAGAGAAGCTGGACGGGTTTCAGCTGGGACTGGTCAATGCCAATCCCGACACCCAAGTGCAGATGATGCTTTTTGGCGGCAACGCCACCAAGCTGAATATGGCCGCCCGCTTCAAGAACGAGCTGTTCTACACCATTCTCGGCGGCGGTACGCATTACCTCGATTTCAGCGACAAATTCTCCGGTGCACTCTTCTACCGCGCCGGCTTGGAACTGCCTCTTTACAAGCAACTATTCATCAGCGGCGATTTAGGCTACCAGCACGTAGAGACCTTCAAGAACAAAGATTACGGTTTTCCGGCACGCCTCTACTCTCTCCAGACCCGCATAAACCTTGAGTACCGCCTGACGGAACGCTTGGGTGTGTTCGTGACCGGCGGTTACGGCTGGGACAGGTATTACAACCGAAATGCCAACTTCGACAAAGGAGTGATTGTGGAAGGCGGTATAGTATTATTCAAATACTAAAGCCGATACTGACGGAATAAAATCATCCCACAAGATAAAATAAATCATCCCATGAGACGAATAAATTCATCTTACGGGATGATTTTATTCATCCCGCAGGAGCAAATTATTTATCCTGCGAGACGAATCCGAGTATAACTCAAAAAATCTCTTTCTCTTTGATCAAGCCGGTTCTATATGCCACCAACAGCTTTTTCAAGTCCTGAATCTGCGTTACAAGCTGCTTGCCTTTATCCGTATCCTTCACCATCATGCGCTGCGAATTGAACTCGATGACAAATGTTGTCGACTTAATATCCTGCCCTTCCTCAATCGCCTTCTGACGGCTTTGGAAAGGATCATGCTGCACCAGCTGCATTCCATGCGAATGATATACCAGCGTGTATCCCGCAATGCCCGTTTCGGGCTGGTAGGCTTTGGAAAAGCCGCCGTCAATCACCAGCAGCTTGCCGTCGGCCTTTATGGGGCGTTCGCCTTTAATCGTCTTTACAGGTACATGTCCGTTGATGATGTGTGAATGAGGGCCCGGCTCCACCCCGAACTCCGTTAAAATACTGTCACAGATATCGGCGCGGTTGCGAAGCGTATAATAATATCCCTTGTTCTCCTTGTGCAATGCCTTGTCGGCAACGAAATAACGCTCAAACGTCGCCATTTTATCCTTGTCGAAAGACGGTGCATCCGGTCCGCACCACATGTACCACATATAGTCCAGTGCAAAGTTCTTCTCCTCCGAACCGTCCTCGTCAAAGTACGCGGTACGAATCAACTGGTCCGTTTTTTGCAGCAGCTTATGTCCCCAATATTCTTTCTTGCCGATGCGCACATGCTTGAAACTTCCGTCTTCGTTCAGGGGTACGGAAGCGTGGTACAGCAGGTTACTGTTGCACACCAGATACATGCCGCCATACGTAAACAGGCAGCGCATGTGTTTCTTCAGCTTCTCGCTATTCATAAACGAAGCGTGTATCTTGTCCACCAGCTCCCGTTCCTCATCGGTCAGGCGGTACGGATCGGCCGGGTCAATGGTTGGGAAATTGGCATCGCGCAACTCATACTCTTTTCCTTCGTACACAAACACTCCCCGTTCAAAGTCTATCTTATGCAACAGCTTCCTGTTCTCCATGCCAAACTCCGGACGGCGGTTGATGATCTCCGCTTCCAGCTTGAATTGAATAATCGTAATGGCCTTATGCATCTGCGTAATCAGGCGCAAAGTCTTTTCATTATAATTGGCATCGGCAAAATTCATCTTCGGGGCAAAGATGGCACAAGAGTCATCCGCATAAGTATCCATTGCAAAGGTGGCCAGCGGCAGCAGGTTGATGCCGTATCCGTCTTCCAGCGTCGCCAGGTTGGCATAGCGCATGGACATGCGGATTACGTTCGCTATGCAGGCATCATTGCCCGATGCAGCTCCCATCCACAGGATATCGTGGTTTCCCCATTGAATATCGAAGTTGTGATAGTCGCAGAGCGTATCCATGATGATATGCGCCCCCGGACCGCGGTCGTAGATGTCTCCTACGATGTGCAGGGAATCTATCGTCAGCCGTTGGATCAGCTTGCACATGGCTATGATGAAATCATCCGCACGCTTGGTCGAGATGATCGTGCTGACGATGACATTGATATACGCATGTTTGTTGGGCTCTACGCTCGACTCGTGCAGCAGCTCCTGAATGATGTAGGAGAATTCTGCCGGCAATGCCTTGCGCACCTTCGAGCGTGTATATTTGGAAGAGACATTCTGGCACACCTTCACCAACTGGTTCAGGGTGATGAGATACCAGTCGTCCAGATCCGTTTCCTCTTCCTTTATCAGCTGCAGCTTCTCTTCCGGATAATAAATCAGCGTACAGATTTCTTTCTTTTCACTTTCGCGCAGCGTGTGGCCGAAGATTTCATTCACCTTCCTCTTCACCGCGCCCGAAGCGTTCTTCAATACGTGCTGAAAAGCCTCGTATTCTCCATGAATATCCGTAAGAAAATGTTCCGTCCCCTTAGGCAAATTCAGAATAGCCTCCAGGTTAATGATTTCCGTACTGGCATCGGCTATGGTAGGAAAACTGCGCGACAGTAACTGCAGATAGCGCAAGTCGCTGATTATACTTTCCGGAGTAATGGTTCCCATGACAAGATTTATGATTTTAGATTTATGATTCATATTCGGTTGTCCGTAATTAAAACAACTCTTCTTTTCTCAACTTTTTAATTCTCAACCCAGCAAGAACATCAACAGCACTTGCGCTATGATTACGCGCAGGAACATACACATCGGATAGACCGTTGCATACGCCACCGACGGATTGTCTCCCGGAATGGTGTCGTTGGCATAATTCAGCGCCATGGGGTTTGCCATACTTCCGCACAGCATACCTGCTATGGAACCGAAGTCCACTTTCATCCATTTAAAGGCGATCACGCCCATTATCAGTACCGGAACAACAGTCAGCACAAATCCCGCAGCAATCCACAGCAGACCCTCCGGACGGAACACCGTCTCGAAGAAGTGCGCCCCCGCATCCAACCCCAGACAAGCAAGGTAGAGTGACAGTCCCAACGCGCGAAGCATCAGGTTGGCGCTGCGCGTGGTATAGGTCACCATGTGCATGCGCGGTCCGAAAGTGCCTATCAGAATACCTACAATAATCGGGCCGCCCGCCAGTCCCAGTTTCACCGGAGCGCTGATGCCCGGCAAGGAAAAGGGAATTGCTCCCAAAGCCAGTCCCAGAACAATGCCTATGAACACCGCCACCAGGTTCGGTTCTTTCAGGCTCTTGATAGCGTTGCCCAACACTTTTTCCACATTCTGTATGGCAGCTGCTTCACCTACCACCGTCAGGCGGTCTCCCAGTTGCAAGGTCAGCTCTGCAGTGGCAAGAAGCTGCACGCCACTACGATACACACGACTGATGTTGATGCCGTAATGGTTGCGCAGATGAAGCGAGCCCAGCTTCTTTCCGTTCAGTTCGGGGCGCGTCACTACGATCCGTTGTGATATGAGCTGGCTGTCTATGGCATTCCAGTCAATATCTTCCTTATTCCAGTCGGTATGCTCCTGTTCTCCGAACAGCACAGTCAGTGCCGGAGCATACTTTTCCGAAGTCACCACCAGCAAGCGGTCTCCCTCCTTAATTATCTTCTCGGAGGTAGGAATACTCACGTTGCCGTCCCTCCACAAACGGGAAATGACGAACTTCGGATAGTTCAGCCCGCCTATCTCCTTGATGCTTTTATTGAAAATGGCCGGGTTGTGTACTTGAAACGCCGCAATGTAGGTTTTGTTCGCATCGTCCTTCTCTTTCAGCTCCAGATCTTCCTTGCGCACCAGCGCCTTGCGTATTGCCAGCACAGCAAGAATCACTCCCACCACGCCAAGCGGATATGCCACCGCGCAGCCCAAAGCCGGAGTGCTGGACTCCAGTCCCATTTGCTTCAGAGTCTGCTGTGCCGCACCCAGCGCTGGGGTATTGGTCGTAGCGCCGCAAAGGATACCCACCATGTCCGGCAGCGAGATATTCAGCCCGTAACTGCCCAGCACAGTCATCAAAGTACCAATCAGCACCACACCCAGAGCCAGCATATTGAGTTGTACGCCTCCCTTGCGGAAAGAGCTGAAGAAACCGGGCCCCACCTGCAGTCCCAACGCATATACAAATATCACCAATCCGAAACTTTCCGCATAGTTCAGCATCTGCGGATCAATGGACAATCCGAAATGCCCGGCAAGGATACCGGCAAAGAACACAAACGTCACTCCAAGGGAAATGCCGCAAACATGCACCTTTCCCAAGCCCAATCCGATAGCGGAAATCAGCGAGAGCACCACCACTGCCTGCAAGGCAGAGTGTTCGACAAACAAACTATATAGCCAGTCCAAAGTTTTCTCAGTTTTATCTTATTTTTAGGAGTGCAAAGATAGGAAGTTCCTCGAAGCCGAAAAAAGATAAATACAGGAAAATCGCGTAAAGCCGAAAAAAACGGCTATTCATTCGAGCAAATCACAGGAAATACAGAATTTTACCCAAAAGATGTATCACCAAAGAAAAAACATGTAACACAAACATGACGTTTTTTCCTAAAAGAAAGCCTTATTTTGTAATTTGTAATAGTTTTCAAACACAAACCTTTAATTTATTATCACATGAAACATTTACTTAAATTACCCCTTTGTGCATTGGCCTTTGCCATGACTGCAAACACAGGATTCGCCCAAAGCAGTGCAACAGGGTTGAAGGATGCCTACAAGGATTACTTCTCTATCGGTGTGGCTGTCAACATGCAAAACATCACAAATCCCGAACAGATTGCCATCATCAAAAAAGACTTCAACAGCATTACGGCCGAGAACGACATGAAGCCGCAACCCACCGAACCCGCCTACGGACAATTCAACTGGGAAAACGCCGACAAAATCGCCAACTTCTGCCGCAGCAACGGAATCAAACTTCGCGGGCACTGCCTGATGTGGCATGCACAGATAGGAAAATGGATGTATCAGGATGAAAAAGGAAATCTTGTATCCAAAGAAAAACTGTTCCAAAACATGAAACACCACATCACAGCTATTATGGAACGTTACAAAGACGTGGTATACGCATGGGATGTAGTGAATGAAGCAATTTCCGACGGTGGACGGCCGGTCATGGGACAAAAGCCCAGCCCCTACCGCAACTCTCCCCTCTATCAGATAGCAGGCGATGAATTCATCAAGAAAGCCTTTATCTACGCTCGCGAGGCCGACCCCAACGTACTCCTTTTCTATAATGATTACAATGCCGCCGATCCCCAAAAGCGCGACCGCATCTACAACATGGTGAAGTCCATGAAAGAAGAAGGTGTACCCATCGACGGTATCGGTATGCAGGGGCATTACAACATCTACGGCCCAAGTATGGAAGATGTAGATGCCGCCCTGACGAAATACTCTACAATAGTGAAGCACATCCATATCACCGAGCTGGACATCCGCGCCAACGAGGAAATGGGAGGACATCTCAACTTCAGCCGCGAGGCCGGCGACATCAGTCAGACAGTAAAACTGCTTCAGGAGGACCAATACACACGTCTCTTCAAGATTCTCCGCAAACATAAAGATGTGGTGGACAATGTCACGTTCTGGAATCTTTCCGACCGGGACTCATGGGTAGGCGTGCGCAACTATCCGTTGCCTTACGACGAAAACTACAAGCCGAAACGCGTTTACAGCCTCATCAAGGATTTTGATCCGGCAGCCGACAATGCAGTGGTGAAAGAAGACTTCCGCCCATCCGTACTCAATCAGCCCGGCCAGCAGTATCCCATGGTCAACTCACAAGGCTATGCCCGTTTCCGCGTGGTTGCTCCTGATGCCAAATCGGTCATCGTCAGTCTCGGTCTGGGCGGTCGTGGAGGTACAGTTCTCCGCAAGGATAAAGAAGGCGTATGGGTAGGTACGACAGACGGCCCCATGGACGAAGGTTTCCATTACTACCACCTCACTATCGACGGTGGCGTGTTCAATGATCCGGGAGCCAAGAACTACTATGGTTCCTGCCGTTGGGAAAGCGGCATTGAGATTCCGGCACACGATGCCGATTTCTATGCAATGAAGGAAGTGCCTCATGGCAACGTGCAGCAAGTCTATTTCTACTCAAAGAGCACCAACACTCACCGTCGTGCATTTGTCTACACTCCGCCCACCTACGGCAAAGACAAGAAGAAATATCCGGTTCTCTATTTGCAACATGGTTGGGGAGAGGACGAAACAGCCTGGTCCAATCAAGGACACGCCAACCTGATTATGGACAACCTGATTGCCGAAGGCAAGATTGAACCTTTCATCATTGTGATGACATACGGCATGACGAATGATGTGAGATTCGGGCATATCAACCAATTTACAGCCAAAGAATTTGAAACAGTTCTGGTAGACGAGCTGATACCTTACATTGACAGCAATTTCCGCACACTGGCCGACAAGAAGCACCGCGCAATGGCCGGACTCTCCATGGGCGGCTTTGAAACAAGACTGATAACCTTGCGTCGTCCCGAAGTGTTCAATTACTACGGACTATTGAGCGGCGGCGTCTATGCACCGGGCGACATAAAGGACAAGAATCAGGTAGCAAGCATCTTCATCAGTTGCGGAAGCAAAGAAAATCCTGCCGGTGTAACCAAAGCAGTGGAAGACCTCAAAGCTGCCGGCTTCAATGCAACCTCTTTTGTTTCTCCCGACACAGCACATGAGTTTCTCACTTGGCGCAGAAGCCTGTATCACATGGCACAGCTACTATTCAAGTAAAAGCATGTATGCAATGAAAGAGTTGAACGCGTTATAAAAGCAGGAAACGATATTTGGACAAAGCGTAATGAATCAGCCCGAAAAGCCGTTCATTACGCTTTGTTTTTCATACTTATTTTGTAAAGCTCCAGTAATCCATGCGGAAGAGTTCTCCCTCCTCCCCTTTAAACACCAGATACAAGTCATAAACTCCTCCCAAGTGCTTGACATCCGTTGTCATCGTCTGCCATTTCTCCCAACTGCCGGTCGATGAGACAGGAAGGGTTCCTATAAGCAATCCGTCCACTCCCTCTAAGCGTATTTCCACCCGTCCACTTCCTTTCAATGCGGAAAGTGAGGCAACAAACTTTGATGCACCTCCGTTTTTGAAATCAACCCCGCGGATTTTCAAATAGTCCCCATTATGAATGGAAGTTACTATGCGGTCGGAACATCCTCTGGCCTTGAATTCCGTATCAATTCCATAGCCTTTTGCCATTGTTTCCGCTTCGTTTCTCCGGTAAGGGTCAACGTTCTTCAACTGTTCCAACCCGTCACGCGTCACTTCAACCGTTTGAACAGTGCCATCTTCGTTATGGAATAGACGGTCTATGCATACACTGCGCATATATTCACGAGAGCGCTGATCCTGTTCGTTATTCTCATAGGCAACTTTACGGTTATGATAGGCAATATACCATTCACCTTTAAACTGAAAGATGGAGTGGTGATTGTTAAAGCCGTCATTAACCGGCGGATTGGGCAAAATGACTCCCGGATTCCTGAAACCTTCCATAGGCTTGTCACTCATTACATATTCTATATTGGCAGGTTTCCCAAAATAATGTCCGGCATAAGAAAGATAGTATTTACCCCTGTATTTGTGTACAAAAGAAGCCTCAAAAAATCCGGGAGTGTTGGGCTTGACCGCACTTCCGTCAACCTCCGTCATATTCTCTTTTAGTTTGATAATCCGGGAATTGTCGGGGTGAGCACCGCCAAAATACATATATGCCTGTCCGTCATCGTCTACAAACACACATGGATCAAAGCACCACATCCCCCAGTTCTCACTACCCGATATGGCCCCCGGCACTCCTTTTTTGTTTTTAATGCAACGGTTGTTCTCGTCGTAGAGGAGCACACCCGGAGTATCCATGCCCACCACAGGCCGGTCGTGATTGTCAATATAGGGTCCGGTCGGCAGATCGCTTACCGCTACGCCAATCCCACCGCTGTTGGCATCTCCATAATATAAGTAGAATTTTCCATTTCGGTGAACCACGCAAGGCGCCCAAGTCATTTTGGCCCCCCATTTAGAATCTTTCGCATGAAAAACCTCTCCATGATCGGTCCAGTTTTTCATATCGTCTGTGGAAATGCAGGTTATATCATTCATGAAATAGCCATATCCTCTTTCCACATTGTATGTATCATGTGAGCAAAACAGATACAAGCGCCCGTTATATTCTATCCCTGAGGGATCTGCCGTATAACGCTGCCAAAAAATAGGATAATCAGCCTTGGCACTGTGGCCGATACATAGAAACAAAAACAATAATGTCCATTTACTGTGTTTGTGCGACGAATAATTCTTTTTCATATTATTTCTCAATTCTGATGATTTATTATTCTCATAAAACAACAAAAAATCCATTATCCACAGACAACGGACTTTTATAAATCTTTTCTCAAGGTCCCGTATATATATAAGGACATTTTTATTCCATAGCTTTGCAACTATTTGTTACGCATAACGAGCCCAAATATACGCAAAAACTTCAAAAAAACAATACCTATCTCACTCAATGGCAATTGTTTCAATCGGCTGCTGTTTTACCGCATCAAGAGGCACAGCACGATACTCCACCTTACCAAAGTCGATTTTATTCAAATCAAAACAACGAATATTGCTGTTGTACATTGTACGATAATAAATAATGCGGTTCGTCATATCCGAAACAGCCGTCCATTGCGTGGCACTGGGTATATTGACGGGTATCTGCCCGGAAGGAAACTCAACACCTAAAGGGATGTCGAAATTATTCAATATTTGGAAACACTGCAAAACAGTTTCTTCGCCAGCATCCTGCTGTGGAGCAGAAGCCTGGAAGAAAGCGGCGCGTACAAATCTGGAAGGAGGAGTAACATCGCCGGGAATACCTAAAAAGCCACTGCCTGAACCAAATGGGGTAAGTACGATATCACCCAATGATTTCGTCTCTGCACTGCCCGGAAAAAGATTGACATAGTTATTAAGATTCGTCATTTGCCATTCAAAATCCGGTGAGTTAGTCAGTACCCCCAGTTTATTTTCATAAAAATGAGGTTCACCATCTATGATTTCCAAAACCAATTGACGTCCGGTGTCATCCGCAATGCGCCAGTGCACAGTTGAAGCCCGAGGATCAATGGAAACAACATGCACCCTACGAATCGCATCTTTAACTTCATCCACATTCGTGAAGTTACCCAATATCCATGATACCAGTTGCAAATCAGCTATACTCGAAGTGCGCAACGAGGGATTGTATTCTTCGTATTTACCGTATCCTGGAAAATAAAACAAACCGGCTGAAAGGCCAGCTTCATTCAAACCTTCAGCTATAAATTCCTTTTGCTCAACGGCCAAGCCCACATAACCATATCTGGCTGTAAATTTCATACCCGACCCGTTTGTTTCCGGCATATAGGAATATTGCTCATAACCACGTGGCACGATGACGTACTGGCTGTGAAGATTGCTCCCTCCCCATTCAATGGTGCGGGCAACAATTCGTGAACTGTCTTTGGCAGTCAAGGTGATTCCTGTGCACGAAAGAACACGCTGTGGCATGGAACTGGCGGCTGCAGCAGCTATTAATAAGATAAACGTAAAATTTTTCATGACTTTGTTTTTCTGTAAAAACAATTCTATTCCCAAATTGTTTACCATCGAGCTTTTGCCTCACAAATTTGTAAGAGACACAAAAGGAAAGCATAGAAAAGAACAGGATATGCAGAAGATATTTTTCTATATAGATACCATTTATATACAATATGTACATCTAGCAAAAAGCTTAAACAGCAGTTATACAACTGTTTGCATATAGCACTATGTACATAATAAAAATTGTTTTACGAGAGAAAAGCTATTTCCTTTGCAATGGAAAACTAAACAAATACATAAATTACTTTTAGCATGATAGAACAGACGGTCGGGCATCACCAACGAATGCCCTATCTTAAGATTCATAGTGCCAAAAGACAAAAACGGTATATTAAAAGTTAAAGATATGCGGTTGGGAACATATTTAATTGCATTAATGCTGGTCATGTGTTTATTCTCATGTGGTCATCAACAAAGCAACATTTATAGCCCGTCGTTGCTTGTACTGGAAGATTCTTTGGAAACAATGCCTGAAAAATCCTTGAGGCAAATACTTGATATGGATACAACCACTTTGCGGAAATCCGACAAAGTATTTTATTATTATTTATTGGTTAAGGCCAAGATGCTCGCTCCCGACATCCCTGCATTACCTGACAAATCAGATCTTGCTTTGAGCCATTTTGCAGAGCAAAAGGATTCTAGCCGTTTGTGCCAGTTATATTTTTTCTTAGGAAGAATATATGCCGGCAGGTATGCTTTCCTGAGAGCTAATGCTTTTTATAATCAAGCCGAAAAATTTGCAGGGCAAAATATCAGGATGTTATTTGCCATCAAAGTAGGTGAAGCATATATTTATCGCTTCAAAATGATGCATGGCATGGAAAAAGAATGCCTGGAGCGTGCTCTCGACATTGCCTGCGAATTAAAAGATTCCACTCTCAGGGCAGAGGCTATGCATGAACTCGCAGAACTTCGCATTTCTGAGAAAAATTACATAAAAGCAAGAAATCGGCTGCATCGGGCACTTGAGCTGGTACCTCCACAAAAAAAACTGGCCAAAGCTGAATATAATAAAGATCTTGCCAGAGTTTATCTAGCCATGAATATGCTTGATTCAGCTTTATACTATACGGACATAGCCTTGCAAGACGGACATTCGTATAACTTTAAAATGACATGCAATATACTCAGAGGTAATATATTTCTGAAAATGCACCGCTTAAAAGAAGCAGAGTCTATTTTTATGAAAGATATTGAAAAGCTTTCCCTAAAAGAGAGACAAGATGTATATCATAAACTATCTTTGTTGAAAAAGGAGAAGAAAGATTTTCAATCCGCATGTGAATATGCGGAAAAGAGTATCCGTTGCAGAGATTCTCTTGAGATGAACAATAAGGCAGGATACATTAGCAATCTGAATGCTTTTCAGGAACACGAACGCCAACAGAGAAGAATTGCCCAAATGAACATAGAACTTTCAGAACATGAGCTCTCTTATTACAGGCTGGCTATCCTCTTATCTTTCATCTTGCTTTCGGGAACATCACTAGTTTTCCGTATAAAACAATCCAAGAAAAAAGTTGAGATGTCTCTAAAGGAAAAGGAACTGGCAATGGTTCGTCTCCAAAATAGCCAGTGGGAAACAGAAATAAAGTATTTGCAGGAAAAGCATGATCGTGAAGCTATCGAAATAGAATCACTAAATCAGAGCGTTGAATATTACAAGCGCCTGAATGCCTTAACCGTACCTATTCTGATGAAAAGCCAGAATTCGCAAGGAGCTATGCATATGAAAAAGGAAGAATGGGATATTATCATACAGAACACGAATGCATGTTTCAATGATTTCACTCTTCGTTTGGAAAAAGCATATCCGCAACTTACATTAGAAGAAATACGTTTTGCATGTCTATTGAAGATGGAGTTCTCGCTCTCCTTACTTTCGGAAATCTATCATATAGCTAAAGGAAGCATTTCAAGAAAGAAAATGCGTCTGAAAGAAAAAATGCAAATTGAGAATATGACTTTGGATGATTTCATAAAACAGTTCTAAAAGCTCGCTGTGAATAATTTTATTTTAGGCAAAACCTTCCTCCACCCATTACCGGCCCGGAGGTGCGTGCAAGTTGCCTTTAAATGTACATCACATAACCAAATAATCATCTGCATATCAATATATTGCTCATTCAAGATGTCCATCACAGATGTTTTAATCTCTTACTATAAGGAGTTAATTTTGCAACAAAATCATCAATAATATATAATTTTATATGTGAACGTATGAAAAGAGTAACAAGAATTTTATTCACATGCATCCTATTACCTTTGGCAGCCTGCAAATTGTCTGCGAAATCCGTAGCTCAGGACAGTATACGTCCCTACTCTCCCTACACCTTCAGAGAGAAGGAGAATTATCCTGAAACTACCGGATACTGGTACATCGGTGCGGGTTATTCCGTACCATTCATGTTCGGCGACATGAGCTCACTGACAAACAAACATGATTTTTGGGGTAACAAAGTTTCCCTCAAGCCCGGTTACAAGTTTTCACCATTTTTTGGAATCGAAATGGGAGTATCCGTAGGCCGAATGCGCGGCTTCTCACCTCGGTCAGCGGAGAACTTTCGCCTTGGAACGGAGGATGCTATGACTTATTATCCTTATACTATATTAGGAGGAAAGGATAATTACCAGACAGCCCCTGACAACGCGGGCATATGGGAGAATCAAGGAAACAATGTCTATATCAAGTCAGTTCCCTATTCGCAAATCTACAGTGAATCACGTTACTGGGAAGTTTCGTTACAGGCAGTGTTCAATTTCAACCGCCTTTTTGGCCACGTACCCGAAGGACGTGAACAGCCCATATCACTGTTGGTAAAGCCGGGAATCTACCTGCAAAAATTTCACGCGCAAGCACACTCCCTGAGTGATAAAAGTCGAATATCTCCCAAGCAACGCCCCTTGTCAATCGGGTTGGGTGGTGACCTCGCAGTTCATTTTGCACTTACGCAAAAGCTGGGACTGGAGATAAGCAGCGGTCTGGTGTGGGTCAACAAACGAGAATTCGACGGCATACGTACTATACGGCACAGCCATGACGACTTCATCTGGCAGAACGGCGTATCGCTTTTCTGGAAATTCCGCCGGAATAAACCACAACTCCATTCCACACCGACTGCAATAGAAGTGTTGCCTGCTGCGACCCTATTGACAAATCCCTTCTCGAACGGAGAGTTCGCTTTCGACTACCTGCAACCTGACACAGTCATACGTAAGGAACGTTCCCTGAGTCGACAGGCACACTTGTACTTCCCTGTTTCGAAATGGGACATACGACCTGAGTTGGGAGACAATCTGAAAGAACTGGGAAAAATAGCTACAGCTTTCCAAGAGCTTACCAACGATGAGGATATCTACATCAGCTCCATTTCCATTGACGGATATGCCTCGCCCGAAGGACCGCATGATTTCAATATCCTACTCAGCCAAAACCGCGCAAAAGCCATCGCCTCCCACATTGCCAAAAACTTCAATTATCCCGAAAGCCAGATTCAGAGCCGAGGCCACGCCGAAGACTGGAATGGACTTGAGCGCCTGTTACAGGCCTGGGAAAATCCTGAAAAAGAACGTGCACTTGCCATTCTCCGGAGTGATGCGGATGTGGAGACACGTCAAAACAAACTTGCACATTTGTCAGCTTACAGAAGCATGCTGAACGAGTTATATCCGCAGTTAAGACGCAACGAATATACTTTTCATTACACGATTGTTCCATTTACCATCGAACGAGCAACGCGACTTATACATACACAACCGGAGAAACTCAGTGTGGAAGAAATGATAGCCGTAACCAACTGCTACCCGATGTATTCCGAAGCATTCAATGAGTGTGCGGGCATCGCCTTCAAGTTCTATCCAGAAGCCCCGATAGCACGCATCTACATGGCCGCCATCGCATTGCATAAAAATGACACCAGCATGGCTACCGCTTACCTGTCACACCTCTTGGATGACTATCGGGCATGGAACCTCCTGGGAGTTTGTGCAGCACTTGAAAATAATCCAACAAAGGCATCACACTATTTTCACATGGCTGCCGAAAAAGGTGACACCGCCGCTATCGCTAACCAAAAAAGACTGGGAAGCCGCTGATGCTTCCTGATCAGATATTCCAAACATCAATTTCTATCAATAAAAGTATACCGAAATGAAACGGAAAAAGACCATATTTGTCATAGAAAGCCTGCTGGGACTACTTATGCTGGTCACAGCCTGTCACAAAGAAGATATAAGCACTTTATACAGTCGCCAATATCAATTGTCAGCCGAGATTACCGGGATCAACGCGGAGATTCTACGCATTAACAATGAAATCGTAGAACTGAAAAATCTCTATACCATTCTGGCAAACAAACCTACCGTTACCGGATTTGACTACCGAATTGTAGAAAATAACGGACAAAAGGATACCATAGGAGTAGACATAACATTGGATACCTACAAGTTCTTCATTCCCTATGGACGCGACGGTAAAAACGGAACAGACGGCCGCTCCCCTGTTGTGGGCATCAGTGATGATGGCTACTGGATTATCAATGGCGTGAAAACCCAAGATAAAGCCCTTGGCGACAAGGGTGAAAAGGGCGACAAGGGCGATCCCGGAAAGGACGGAATAAACGGAGCTACTCCCCTTATCAGTGCCGCCAAAGACCCTGACAACCCCGCAGACGAAAACTACTATTGGACCATCAAGTACCCGAAAGAGAATAACTATACATTCATATTGGACGGCGGGCAAAAAATAAAAGCCACTGGACCCAAAGGAGACAAAGGAGAAACTCTGTCGGTGGATCCAATCATCGAAAGTGTGGTGAAAGCAGATGACGGTACCTCAATCACCATCAACCTGCACGATGGCACCTCCTACAATATCCCCTTGCTGGGAATTAACTTCAAGCTTAAGCCGGGAAACCTTGCACTGAAAGATCATAATGGAGTGGATTCCATTATCGTATTTCTTCGTGAAGGGCATACCATCAGCGTGCCGTATACTAGTTCAAACAATGTGGAACGTATCGAAGCAATGCTCCCCGCAGGCTGGAGTGCTACCGCCGATATCAGCCCCACTGATTCAACCAAGCGTATCATACACATAACTTCACCCAGGTTAATGGATCTGGACCGCGCACAATTTGAAGGTGGTGCAACCTTTATCGCATTCGACCAGAAAGGGGCCTCCCTGACGCAATACATAAAACTAAAGTTGAACAAGTACATCTATATGAGCTTTTTCTACAATGAATTGAATGCTGTGGAATTGAACCGTCCCAACAGTCCCTTCAATGAACTGAAGTGGACAGAGAATCATCATCTCCTCATCGAGTTTTATGAACTGACTAACCGGCAGTTTGAACTCAAAGGACGCTTTCCGGCAGGAATAAACACAAATGAACCACTGACACCCAGTCTGTCCGATTACCCTTCGTTTATCTTCAATAAAGCCGATAAGGATGTAGACAAACAATTCAAGATCAACGCTTTCCTCTTCCGCCCCGATTCAGTTAACTTAAGCAATATTTCAGGTAATGACAGTCCGGACGGACGCGTGATATTTGCCAACCAATACACAGCCAGTGATAACGAAATTTATATGAAACCTGTACCTTACGACACTTACATAGTGCAATACAGCTATTCGTTGAATAATGGCAGTAATAACGAACTGATTCGCATCCGTCGTGCAGCTACCAAATATAAAGTGCATCTGTTCAAAGCATCAGAATTTCTAGGCATTGACAAGGACGACTTCGACTATAAAAAAGTCACTATTCTCCTTACCCAGCAGTCCCAACTGCTATCAGCAGTATATAAGGCCTATAATAGGGTACCCTACGTAGCACAGGGCAACACAATGACCTATGACCCTGTTACCGACCAACTGGAATGTGTGTTCTGTACACTGGGTGCTGCCAACAGTTCGATAGGACTCAATTTCTATTACGACAAAGAAGGCAAGAAACGCTGGGAACCCAGTTCACTGGCCAGCGTATTACTACGGCCGGACTGGGAAGCCAACATGTATGTGAATCATTCCGGGGAACCTTTCCCTGGTGCCGGTTCATCATACGACAATTATGTCGGATATACCAATAACGGTGAGGGAAATACGCGATATGGAGGAGGACGTGTGTATACGCCAGAAAATAGTAGTCAACAGTTCGTACCCCGAACCCTACCAGACCTGAAGTAAGACAACAAGAACCTTACTCTTAAATCATATTATATTGACAGTAACAATTCACATCATCCCGGTAAGAGCATCTTGCCGGGATGAAATCTATAATCTCCTCTCCCCCCCTATTTTGCAGAGAGAGCCCTAAAACAAGAAAAGTTCTGAAAATCAATAATTTTCAGAACTTTTCTTTTCATGTTTAAAATTCGTACACCCTCAGGGATTCGAACCCTGGACCCACTGATTAAGAGTCAGTTGCTCTACCAACTGAGCTAAGAGTGCATTCAAACATTTTACAAAAAAACTTTGTAGTGGATACGAGAATCGAACTCGTATTGCATGCGTGAGAGGCATGTGTCCTAACCGTTAGACGAATCCACCGATTTGAAAAGCACCGGCTTTTACAAACCGATGCTTTCTTTGCGGAAGCTGGGGGATTCGAACCCCCGGTACGGTTACCCGTACGTCAGTTTAGCAAACTGGTGGTTTCAGCCACTCACCCAAACTTCCTTAGTGTAACCAGCATTCTTCTCAAATGCGGTGCAAATGTATGGTAAACTTTTGGACTATGCAAATCTTTCCTGCATATTTTTTTCTGCAATCCGACAAGAAAAGAGATAACACGTTAACACTCAAAATCTAAAAGGACAGAAAAAAATTAATAAATTTCCAAGCTCCCCTTCAAACGCCATTAAACAAATGCTATTTAATGAAACTCTTGCTCACCCACTTCATGCTGTACCAGCGGCGGACAAAGATAGCCCCCCGGATGTTTTCGTCCAGCAAGAAAGCAACCCACATGCCGCAAATGCCCCAGCCAAACGGAATTCCGAACAGATAGCCAAGCCCCACAGCCACGCTCCACATCACCACCAGCCCCACATAGAACGGATAGTTCACATCTCCTGCCGCACGCAGTGCATTCGTAGCAAAAATATTGATGGGACGTCCTATCTCCAGTACGACATCAATCATCAGGACAGTAGCCCCCATTCTGATAATCTCGGGATTGGACGTCAGCCAGCCAAAAATCGTATGCCCGAAGAGCGCAAGTATGCCGGACAGGATCACAGTGATCATTACAGACTTCTTCATCACATACTTCCCCATCAGAAAAGCGGCATGCGGTTTTTTCTCCCCTATCAGATGCCCGATACATATCGCTCCACCCTGTGCCATAGAGATGCTGAACAGATAGGCGAACATAATAATATTGACGCAGTAGGTACGTGTGGCAAGCGCCTCCACTCCCAGCATATTGATGAAATAAGTGATTACCACCTGCGAAGAGCTGTAAGAAAGCTGCTCCCCGGCAGAAGGCAGCCCCACCTTCATCAGATTCTTCAGCTCCACCCATGGGAACGGACGGAAATAAACCCGCGGGAAACTATGGATATGCTTGCGGAACAGGATTACGAACAGAATGATCATCGATACACCCCGGCTGAAGGCAGTGGAGATAGCAGCCCCCTCCACCCCTAATTCCGGAAATCCGAAACGTCCGAAAATCAGAGAATAGTTGCCTATTATATTAAGGATATTGACCACCACCGTAACCAGCATCGGATACACCGCCTTATTGGCGCTTCTCAACGAAGCGGAAAGAGTCAGGGATAATGCCTGAAAGAATGCGAACGCTCCCACAATGCGCATGTAGTCCATACCATCCTGCATCAGTTCAGGCCCAAGCCCCATCAGGCGCAGAATAGGCCCTGCACAGCCGAACAACAGCATACTGATAGTGATGCCCACCACCAGATTGACCAAAATGGAAACTCCCACCACCTGCACCACCTGCTTATGCAAGCGCGCACCGATATATTGTGAACACAGTACGGAAGTACCGAGATTTATCACTTCAAACACCAGAAACGTCAGCATGATAATCTGATTGACCACGCCTACGGCAGCCACACTGTTATCCGAATGGCGGCTCAGCATGACGGTGTCCACCGCGCCGAGCATCATAATAAGTAGCGTCTCAATAAAGATAGGAGCCGCCAGCTTGGCAAGCCGTTTCTTTAAATTTTCCTGCTGTATCATTATATTGTAGAATGTGTTATGGTAAAAATCGCGCAAAGATACGGAAATGAAAAAAAGATGAGATTGATACATATCAAATAATTTTCCTATCTTTGCCATGCTAAATGACACCCAACCCTACATAATCGTTATGGATACATTACTCAAAGAGACGGTGGACCTTACAGTCAACTCCCGTTATCCCGGCATGGCTCCCGAAGGCAGACGGCAAATAGAAGAAGTCCTGATCCGCAAAGAAGTGGAAAAAGGAGAGATTCTACTGAAAGAAGGACAAATAAGCCATAATCTTGTATTCGTCGGCAAAGGCATGTTGCGCCAGTTCTACTATAAAAACGGCAAGGACGTCACCGAACATTTCTCTTATGAAGGTTGCATTATCATCTGCATTGAAAGTACCCTGAAGAAAGAGCCCACCCACCTCATGATTGAGGCGCTTGAAGACAGCATTGTCTACTTGCTGCCTTATGACAAGCTGATGCTGCTCACCGAAGTGTCTTGGGAAATCAATATGTTCTACCGCAAAATACTCGAATATTCCCTCATCACTTCACAAATAAAAGCCGACTCCTGGCGGTTCGAAACTGCACGCGAGCGTTACAACCTGCTGATGCAGCACCAGCCTGAAGTTATCAAGCGGGCTCCCTTGTCGCACATTGCTTCCTATCTGCTGATGACTCCGGAGACATTGAGTAGAGTGCGTTCGGGCATACTCTGACGTTTCTACGGGGTTGTCCGGACCGGTCATATCTGAATTTATATAGAATATTAACTTATTCTATGCCTAAACAGCTTCCTGTCTCAAATCTTTTTATGAGACAGCTTGTTTATCAAAAACGTTATTCATCTTAAAATTCAGATTATGACCACAATATATACTTTCGCACAAAGTGCGATCGAAGAAGCCCAAAATGCCGGACGCTATGGAACCGCCAATCTGTACACCAGCGCCATTAAAAGTTTCCGAAAATTCACCGGAGACATGCCTCTTACCTTCAAAGAACTCACACCGGGACTGATTAAGAAATACGAAGAAAGCCTGCTCCAGAAAGGGCGGCGCCACAACACCATATCAGCCTATATGCGTATGCTGCGCTCCATCTTCAACCAAGCGTACGTACAAGGCATTCCCGATGCCACATCTGCTGACGAACTGTTTCGCTTCGTATTCACAGGATACGAGCCTACCACCAAGCGGGCCATCTCTCCCGCCCTTATACGCCGCCTTTCACAGTTAAAATTGGAGCAGCATCCTCATTTATGCTTCAGCCGCGACCTGTTCCTGCTTAGTTTTTACCTCAGAGGAATTCCATTTGTCGACCTCGTCTATCTTCGCAAGACGGACATGAGGCATAACACCATTTATTACTACCGCCACAAAACCCGCCAGCAGCTATCGGTCTACATCGAACCTTACGCTGCCGACATCCTGCGCCGGTACACTAACAAACATTCCCAATCCCCCTATCTCCTACCCATACTTTCGTCCACCGGTTCGGAAGGCTACCGGCAATACAAAAGCGCCTTACGCCTTTACAACCAACATCTGCACCAACTTTCCAAAATGCTGCATCTAAACGTGCCACTCACCTCCTACGTGGCGCGCCACTCTTGGGCCACCACCGCCAAAGAAGAGGGAGTAGCCATTGCCATGATAAGCGAAGGCCTGGGACACAGCTCCGAAAAAGTAACAAACGTTTATCTCGCCTCCTTCAACAACAATGCAATGAGCAAAGCCAACAGGAAAGTCATTTCAAGAATCTATCCAAAGAAAAAGAAAAAAAGGTAAGTTAAAATGTAAAATATATTCACATATACAAAGAAAAAGCTAAAATATCTATCTCATTCTCTTACTTACAAGGTAAGAGAATGAGATTTATGGGGACAAAGGTAGAAAAAAAATCAACAAATAAACAAACGATTTTATATTTTAATCAAATTATATGGTATTAAACCTCATAAAATATAAATAAAAACTATTTTTCATCATTGCGTTCATTTCGATTTTATTTACACATTTTTCTTTCCTGTTTTATTCTATTCTCTGACATCATTTTCTCAATTTAAACAATAATAAGCATCGTTAATGTGTAATAATCAGATGTTAACGAAAAGAGAGAGACTATTTACTATGCCTCATTTATTCTCTTACCTTGTAAGTAAGAGAACATAAAAACAGGAACAAGCAATTAAAGAGTACGGCCTAATTCTTTTTTTATCGGAAAAAACTGATTATAAACGTATTACAAATCCATGAAACAAGTATTACGATTTAATAAAGTCATCAAGTTAATCATCATTGCCGGTGATTTATGTATATTGAATACTATCTTCATAGTATTATATCATATAATAGATGTCCAGACACTCGGCGAAACATTTGCCAATTCTCTCCCCCGCCTGTTGGTCCTTCTGAACCTGGTCTATATTACCTGTAACTACTCCAAAGGCATTATTCTGCATGAACGCATTGTGCGTCCGGAACGGATTGTGACACGTGCCATACGCAACACTTTTTTCCATGCAGTAGTATTCATCAGCCTTATCAGTCTTGCAGATTTCGGAACTCTTTCCGCGCGTTTTTTTGTCTTGTTCTATTTCTTTTTTCTTATTTGCTTAACTATCTACCGGCTGACTTTCCGCCAAATTTTAAAGTCCTATCGTCGTTCGGGCGGCAACTCCCGTAGCACCATACTCTTAGGCGACGGTGAAAACATGATTGAGCTTTACCATGAAATGACAGGAAATGCAGCATCCGGTTTCAAGATAATCGGCTATTTTGCGGAAGCGCCTTCCCCACTCTACCCCGAACAATGCCCTTATCTGGGCCTTCCCCAACATGCACTTCCTTACATCCAACATAGCCCAACAGAACACGTGTACTGCGGACTTCCTTCATCATACAGCAAGGAAATTCTGCCCATCATCAATTACTGTGAAAATCATCTTATACACTTTTACAGTGTGCCCGATGTGCGCAGATACCTCAAACGCCACATGCATTTTGAAATGTTGGGCAACGTTCCCATTCTATACATCCGTCAGGAACCATTGGCGCAGCCGGAAAACAGACTTCTCAAACGAATGTTCGACATTCTTTTCTCACTGCTTTTTCTGTGCACGCTTTTCCCTGTGATATACCTGATAATAGGCACAGCCATAAAAATCACCTCACCCGGTCCCATCTTCTTCAAGCAAAAACGCAGTGGAGAAGCCGGCAAAGAGTTCTGGTGCTACAAGTTCCGTTCCATGCGTGTAAACAAAGACAGTGACACCATGCAGGCCACCAAAAACGATCCGCGCAAAACGAAGTTGGGAAATTTCCTACGCAAAAGCAACATCGACGAACTTCCGCAGTTCATCAACGTCCTGTTGGGCAGCATGTCCGTAGTGGGGCCTCGTCCTCACATGCTGAAACACACCGAGGAATATTCCAAGCTGGTTGACAAATACATGGTGCGGCATCTCATAAAACCCGGCATCACCGGATGGGCGCAAATCAACGGTTTTCGTGGCGAAACCAAAGAACTGTGGCAAATGGAAGGCCGCGTGGAACGAGACATCTGGTATCTGGAACACTGGACTTTCATGCTCGACCTATACATCATTTACAAAACCGTAAAAAACGCGATTCAAGGAGAGAAAGCTGCCTACTGATGAAAGTAAACAGTAAAAAATAAAATAGAACAAAAACACATGAAACAGAAAATATTTATTATCCTACTGTCATTGCCGCTATTATTTGCCGGATGCCAAAGCTATAAGCAAGTGCCCTACTTGCAAGGCAACATGCAACAGGCGGCCCAGAGCGACACAACCGCCCTTAATCCAACCTTATACGACGCCCGGATTATGCCGAAAGATTTGCTGACCATCGTAGTCAGTTGTCCCGAAGCGCCCGAACTGGCAGAACCTTTCAACCTGACGGTGTCCAGCCCCATCAGTAATACAGGCAACAAGTATCTCACTTCACAACCCGTATTGCAACAATATCTTGTAGACAACCGGGGCAATATTGATTTCCCCGTACTGGGCACAATACATCTGGGCGGACTGACCAAAGGAGAAGCCGAACAATTGATAAGAGAGAAGTTGAAATCGCAATTTCGTGAAATGCCCATCGTCACCGTACGTATGGTCAACTATAAGATTTCAGTCATCGGTGAGGTAAGCAGACCGGGAACCTTTACGATCTCCAACGAAAAAGTCAACCTGTTCGAAGCCCTTGCCATGGCAGGAGACATGACCATCTACGGTATCCGCAACAACGTAAAGCTTATTCGCGAAGACAATAGGGGCCAACGGGAGATCATCACACTCAACTTAAACGATCAGGACATCCTACATTCTCCTTACTACTACTTACAGCAGAATGACATCCTGTACGTCACACCCAATAAGACCAAAGCCAAAACATCCAACATCAGCAGCAGTACCACCATCTGGTTCTCCGTTGTCGGCTCGTTAGTGTCATTGGCCAGCCTTATCATCGCTATCACCAAATAGCGGACAAATTGAGAGAAAAAAACAGTGCATAACACTTAATACTCAGAAAACGTGAAAGAAGACATATACGACGACCTGTTTGAAGAAAAAGAAGAGAAGACGGATTTCCACGCCGTCCTGTTCAAATATATCATACGCTGGCACTGGTTCGCAGCCTCTGTCATCATTTGTCTGGCGGCTGCATGGCTATACCTGAAGTATACCACCCCGGTCTACAACATCAGCGCTTCTGTCATTATCAAGGACGACAAAAAAGGAGGCGCTGCCGGCAGCAATTTCAGCGCCTTCGAGGATCTGGGCATTATCAGTTCATCCAACAACATCGACAATGAGATAGAAATTCTGCATAGCAAATCGCTCATTAAAGACGTGGTCTGCGAATTAGGGCTTTACATCAATTACTCCACTACGGGCGGTTTCAATACCACCGATTTATACGGTTCATCTCCCATACTCGTACACTTCCCGCCGGAAGATGCCGATCGTCTCACCGACCCCATACTTCTGACAATCAATTATCATGCCGGCGGACAAACGGACGTGACGGCCACAATCAACGAAACAGTTCTGAACAGGCATTTCACCAAGCTGCCCGCGGTAATCTCCGGCGAAGCGGGCACTCTTACCCTGATGCCCAACCCTGCCATCCCCATTGAAGGAAGCGGCAGCATTGAAGTAAGCATTGTCAAACCGTTCACTCTTGCCAAAGGTTATCGTAGCGCTTTATCCATTGAGCCTACCAGCAAAACAACCTCCGTAGCCACCATATCAATCAACGACACCCACACCAAACGCGGTGAAGATTTCATCAATAAGTTAGTGGAAATGTACAACCGCGATACCAATGACGATAAAAACGAAGTGGCGGAAAACACAGCCCATTTCATCGACGAACGTATATCTGTCATCGATCAGGAATTAGGCACTACCGAGCGCGAGTTGGAAAGTTTCAAACGCGAAGCCGGGCTCACCGACCTCAGCAGTGACGCCAAACTGGCCGTCAGCGAGCGCTCCGAGTACGAAAAGCTCTGTGTGGAGAACGGTACGCAACTCAACCTCATACAATACCTCTCCGACTATCTTGACAAGCCGGAAAGTTCCTATACCACTCTCCCTGCCAACGTAGGGTTGAACGACAATACCCTAACCGGTCTTATAACCCAATATAACGCCTTGATTCTGGAACGCAACCGCCTGTTACGCACTTCTTCCGAAGCCAACCCCGTCATACAACGGCTCAACAGCGATATCCAGAACATGCGCACCAATCTTGTCACCACCATTACCAGCGTGCGCAAAGGACTGCTTATCACCAAATCCGACCTCGACCGCGAGGCAGGAAAATATGCCGGGCGCATCAGCAATGCTCCCGCTCAAGAACGCCGTTTCGTCAGCATCCAGCGCCAGCAGGAAATCAAGGCGGGCCTTTATCTCATGCTGCTGCAAAAACGCGAAGAGAACAATATCGCCCTTGCAGCCACTGCCAACAATGCCAAAATCATAGACGACGCATTGGCAGACGAATCCCCGATATCCCCCAAAGGGAAGCTCATTTACCTGATTGCCCTCGTGCTCGGCTTCGGTATTCCGGTTGCCATTATCTACGTCCTGAATCTGCTCAGTTTCCGCATCGAAGGACGCAACGACGTAGAAAAGCTCACTACCGTCCCCATAATCGGTGATGTCCCCCTCACCGAATCCGAAACGGGAAATAAACATGCCATTGCCGTTCGCGAAAACGACAACGACATCATGGCGGAAACCTTCCGGAGCATACGCACCAGCCTGTTGTTCATGTTGGGCGAGCCGGACCAAAAGGTGATCCTCATCACTTCTACCATGAGTGGTGAAGGGAAAACGTTTATCGCATCCAATCTGGCTGTCAGCCTTGCCCTGCTGGGAAAGAAAGTAATCATCGTCGGGCTGGACATCCGTAAACCCGGTTTGAACAAGGTATTCAACATTTCGCACAAAGAAAACGGCATCACTCTGTATCTATCCTCTCCCAAGACCACCGACCTGTCTTCATTGATCCGTCCTTCGGGAGTGACCGACCACCTGGATCTGCTGCCGGGAGGAACCATCCCTCCCAATCCTACGGAATTGCTGGCACGCCAGTCATTACAGGACGCCATTGAGATACTAAAACAAAAATACGATTATATAGTACTCGACACCGCACCTATCGGCATGGTTACCGACACGCAGCTTATAGCCCGCGTAGCTGATGCCAGCGTCTACGTGTGCCGCGCCGACTACACATACAAAAACGATTACCAGCTCATCAATGAACTGCAAAACAATAATCGTTTGCCCAATTTGTGCACCGTCATCAACGGGCTGGATATGAAAAAGAAGAAATACGGCTATTACTACGGCTACGGCAAGTATGGCAAGTACTATGGTTACGGCAAGAAATATGGATACGGTTATGGATACGGCTATGGCAGCACCTCCGACCGTAAATAGCATATACCCCATAAGTCCGGGGTACTTCTACATGAAATACTGTCCCCGTCTCCGGGCTTATATTTGTTTGTTTGTCGGTACGTTGCGGCGGTAGAGCGCTGCCGTCGCACGTACCTTTTAAACTAATGGATCACAAAAACAATGCAAAGTACCAAATACACAGAAACGGAAACCGACGCCGTTCGTCGCCAATGGCTGGTGGCTTACGTGCAGTCATGCCTTGAGAAGAGGACAGCCCGGCGGCTCGCCGCTATGGGCATTGAATGCTACCTGCCCATTCAGAGTGAGATTCACCAGTGGAGCGACCGCCGCAAACGGGTGGACCGCCTGATAATTCCGATGATGATATTCGTGCACGTCACTCCGCAGGAACGTGCGCTTCCGCTAAGCCTGCAAGCCGTCAACCGCTATATGGTGTTGCGCGGTGAAAGTGCGCCCGCCGTAATCCCCGACGAGCAAATGGCACAATTCCGCTTCATGCTCGATTACAGTCAGGAGGCAGTGGAGATGTGCAGTGCCCCGCTCGCTCCCGGCGACGCCGTAAAAGTCATAAAAGGCCCGCTGGCCGGACTGGAAGGAGAACTCGTCATCCTAAACGGAAAAAGCAAAGTAGCCGTCCGTCTGGACAAACTGGGATATGCCCATGTGGATATGCCCATAGGCTTTGTAGAGAAAAAAAAGAAGGCGCCAACCGGCGCCTTCTAAACAAAACATGCAACAAAGAGCATTGCGCTCTTGCACTCTCAGGGCATCGCCCCTCCTACACCGTCATCGCATTTGCCCCGAACACGCCCAGCACTGCCGAAGCCACTGCAATCACCACTTTCAGAATTGTATCCCAAATACCTGCACTTTTACTCATTTTCTTCTTCATTTTAAATTGTTCATAAAAACTTGTTCATCACTCTCCTCATCCCAACGGGTTTTCCTCTTCCCCATCGTCCGGAAGGCCGCCTGTTCCGCCCGATGAACTGCCGCCGTCGGCAGAAACCAGTTCGTAGGTAATGTTATTCGGAGCGCCTTTCGTGGTGGCTACCGAATCGTTCACCAGTCGCAACGTACCGGCAACCTTGAAGTTGACCCGCACCTTATCGATGTTCTTCACCGTACAGTCCTTTTCCTGCTCCGTAGCCACACAATGGAACGAAGTGCGGAAAATCCCGAAATCATCCAGACGGACACTGTTTCCGTCCGCCAACTTCTCGCGTATGTTTCTCACGATTGCCTTGCCCACGTGCAGCACATCTTCCGCCGACATGCCACCCAAAGCCTCGATCTCTTCCGCGATACGCTTCAAATCATACATCTTCGCATCGCGCGGCTTTCTTTTCAGGGTATAAACCAGCGGAGAAGTCTTATCTCCAATCTTTTTGTAGCGTTGTGTACGCACTACCAATGCATTTGCCATAAATCTTTACTTTTTTAATGGTTGTTACTTTTTCACTTTTCAAATCTCAATTGTCAAATCTCTCAGGAGCTCCTTTTTTGACAATGCAAAGATACCTCCTCCGCCCCACTCCGCTACCCCTTCGCACCCCTTTGCGCATCCTTGCACACCATAAGGAGAGTTACTGCGGCTTATGGCACCTTATGACGCAATAAACCTCTGCCCATACTTTCATACCCCGTCATTTTTCATTAACTTTACATCAACAATCGTAATAAAAATGTTCCAATGGAAAAATCCTCATTCACCATACGCAGTTACAGCAAAAGCGAGCTGGCCATGCTTTACAGCCCTTACATCACACCCAAAGCCGCTGTCCGGAAACTAAACCGCTGGATAGCCTTCAAACCCGGACTTCAAGAACAACTCCGGGCCAGCGGCATGCTTCCCAACGCCAAATGCTACACGCCGCTTCAAGTGCACACAATCGTGGAAGCGCTGGGAGAACCCTGACGTTTACAAAGCAAATGCCGGGCGTTGCTGCTGCAAACACCCGGCATTTCATGCGTAAATCCCCGGACTTTCAGGAGTAACCCCCCGGAAAAACAACCAAACATTTGATTCCTGCCCCTAAAATTCCTACTTTTGCATGATTTTTCAGAACAAATGTACGAACTCCTCTTTTTGTGAGAGGGGGCGGCGTAGCGTTTTCATCCCTCTTCCTTTTTCAGCAGTTCAATCCAGGGCAGCCTGTCCTTATCCAGCACTTTGCCCTGCATTTCTGCCATTACCTGCTGTTCCGACTCGCGCTCATCATACCGGCCGCATGGCTGCCGCACGAACAACACGCTGCCCGTCCGGCACAAATCCTGGTCGCGCACCTTCAGCATGTCGAGCCTTGTATAGTTGCGGTCCGGCTGGTTGATGCGGCTGATAGAAAAAATGAAGTCGGCAAGATTGGCCCAGTTGGCACTGCCCGAAATGGTGTACATGTCTATTTCTTCCAGTTCATCCTTTCCACTCTGCTTCTTCAGGCTGCGGGGATGCGCCACGATGATGACCCAGATGCCATTGCTGCGCCCCCATGCCTGCATCTGCGTCAGCATGGCCTTAATGGCCTGTGTTTCCGTATTGTAGCGTCCGCTTTCCATCTCCATGAAAAGATACGGGTCGATGATGAGATACTTCAACGGTACAGCCCGTTTCACCCGTTCCGCACGCTCAATGATATTGGTAGGTGTGGGCGAAATCTCATGCAGATCCAGATGCACCATGTGGGCGTTCAGAAAAGAGACAATGGGCTGCAACTGCTCCCGGGTATATGCCGTCATGTTCACTTTGCCCAACATCAGCCGGATGAGATGCGCAATGTGCTTATTCTTGTCGGGAACCTCGAAAGAGAGAAAGCAGACGTAGCGCCCGGTCTTGGCCATGAGGTGGCAAGTCAGGTCATTCAGAAAATCAGTCTTGCCGCTGTTGGGCTTCCCGGTAACGATTATCAGTCCGCCCTGATCGGTGGGATGAAACACTTGGTCGGTCAGCGGGCCATAGCCCACATCGTATCCATGATCGTATTCGCCACGCAGCACGTTCAGCACCTCATCCGTCCGTTCGCCTACGGTGATGATGTCCGCCGTATGCCGCGGACGTGCAGAGTCGATAATCTCGCGCACCACACCGGAACCGTATGCCACAAGCACATCGGATATGTCCTTGCAGCCGCCGGGCAAAGTGGTGAACAGGCAGCGGGACCCGAAGTAGTCGGCAAGGTGCTTCACGAGTGTCCGCCCCGGCAGGTCGCAGTCACCGCAAATCACCAGTTCGCGCACCTGGTTCAGCCAGGGAACAAAAGCCTCGAAACTTTTGCGAAGGTCGCTTGCAGCGCCGTTGGGCACACTGATGACATAAGGGTAGCCCGCCTCGTACAGAGTCAGCACATCCCTTCCTCCTTCGGTGACAATCAGACGGGCAACACTCTCTTCGGAAATCCGCAGCGGGTTGATGCAGTCGATATTATAGGGCGGACAAGGCGTAGTGGGCGAATCCTGACTCCAGCATTTGGTGTAGCCGGACGAGGAAGGGTCGCACGAACGATACTTCACGTTGACAGGTTGCCCGTTGACGTAGTTCACATAAGCAATGCAGTGGTACATCGTCCCGGCAGCGTTCTTTTCGTCCTTGCCGTCCTTTCCACCGAAGCAGCGGTGCGTCAGGCAACCGAGATGTGCACTGACAGCCGTTTTCAGGGATATTCCCTGGTCGGCAAGATAACGGCGGGCGGCAAGCTGATCAGGGTCGGCCGTCTCCGGCTCATCTGTCAGCGGCTTTATTCTGGCGAGCACGTCGGGCGAGAGATGTTTGTAGTCATCGGGAATCATCGAGACTTCGGACACGAAAGTTTCTCCACCACCGGCATTACCCGCCAACGCCGCACTTCCGTTCTTCCTTCCCGCCGATGCAGGGAAAGAAGCGGACGGGCCGCCATACGCCCTCCCGGCCGACAGCGGGCGTTCTTCCCAAAAGTCTTTCAGGCGGCCATGAAAATCACATCCGGCATAGAAACAATGGTAAAATCCCGTCTCGCGGGAAATCGAAAGGTGTTTCTTGCCGCATTTAGGACACAGGGCCAGATAATTCTTACCCACGTTCTTGCGTTCAGGAAAATCGCAGAGATAATAAAACGGTTTCACAAGTTCCCTCCTTCCCAGTTATTGCTCAGCACATTCCACACGCTCCCTGCTCCCGGGCGCGGAGACGCATCATCAGGGATGTTGACCATTCCCTCTATCGGGTCGTCATAAAAGCGCATTCCGGTTTCGGTGTCCGTCCACTCAAACTCGCACAGCGGATGATTGTTGCGCTGCTCGCTCCGCATCTCACGCATTGCCTGCTCCCTTTTCCGCCTTCCGGCGGTTGCGGCATCCTTCAGCAGGCGTTGTCCATGGGCAGACTTCAGCAGGTTGTTCAGCCAGCACAGACGTCCGCTGTGACCGGATTTCATGAAACGCTCCTGCCCCGCAAAGTGAGGAACCAGCAATTCGTTCACCAAGTGCACAAGGTTGGCACAGGCATCCCCGCGTGTCAGTCCCTCCTCCTGCTGGAAGCGGTTGATCAGCGGAATGAAGATCTGCAATTTCTGCACCGGGTTTTCATTGATGACATGAAAGAAGTGCCGGGCGGCTTCCAGACATTCTTCCGCAGGAATCGGATTTCCTTTAGGAATATCTTTAGTAGATTTATAATTATTATATATATTATAATTATATATATCCGCTTGCGGAAACTTTTCCGGTAATGTTTCCGGTAAACTTTCCGCAGCATCTTTTGCTTTCCAAAGATAAGAGTAGAAAGATTTCATTCCATACACATTGCCGTCCGGAACGATGCCGAACGAACGGCTTTGCCTGACCGCCTCCACCAGGCAGCGTGCATTCTTGAACTTCAACGACAGGCCGAGGTCGTAGAAATTCTCTACGGGGTAAACCGCTTCATCATTCATGTAGGCGGTGACTCCCAAATAGAGGTCCAGCAGTTTCGAAATGGTAGAATCTGTTATTTTACGGCTTTTCCACAGCCCTATGGTCTTTCGCAGTTCGTATATGGAAAGAGTAGTCATGTTTGCTTTCATTATCTGTTATTTTTAAAATCTCGGCGAAGTTAACGCTTTGCCTCCGGAAAAACTGTACCCGACAGTTGGGTACAGATATACAGTTTATTATATTTATTAACATTTAAAAACGAAATCAGTATGATTTTAAAAGCAAAAAAAGCCGCCGACCACATGGAGTTCGGCGCATTCATCAGTCGTGAAATCCGTCTTCTAAAAATTGATCGCGCAATGTTCCGCGAAGAGTGTCACATGAGTCAGTCCTATCTTGAGGACATAAAAAAGGGCTCCATAATTATGAGATAGACTATTATGAGCACATTCTGAGCGCGTTCAGCAAATTTACCACTCCCGAAAACGCCCGGCGCATCTATCTGGAAGGGGTAAAAATCCTGTTTCCGAAGCTGAAAGAGTGATTTTTTTCCACTGCCCATTGCGAGGGAAAAACACATTTCCTGTCAAAATACTTGGTGTTCTGACGAGTTATCCGTAATTTTGCCTCGCATTTATCAATTACTATGGCTTTCGTCTTTCCTGCAAAATGTGGGAGAGGCGAAAGCGTAGCGTACTTGTCAGGAAGAGAAACTTCATAATTATCCCAAGTTGATTCCCATTTTCAGTCAAAAGCCAAGCTTGATCTTATAATTAAGCAACCTACATCATATGAGCACTACCAAACTATTTGCATCTCTCTCTGCATTACGGTCTTCAATTCAAAAAGACATTGAAACTTATGAACTGCCAATTGAAAAGAATGACGTTAACAAGGCTTTCTTTGAGCCGAATAATGACACATTTGAAGCTGTTTGCATACAAGAAGGCAATCCACAAAAAATACTTATTCCGGCTGCCAATATGTATCCTTTCTTGTTCAGGGGGCAGACAAAGGATTTTGGCAAATGCCTTCCTTCCCTATATCGGGAGGAAGATAAACAAACGGCTCCCTATCTCTTCCTTGAAAGATTGCGAGAGGTTGAATTTACAGAACTGATAAAAAAACATCCTGTCGTCAAAGGATTTTTCGACCGGCACCATTTTACCGTAGACTTTATAGGCTTAGCTCAACACTATGGCCTGAAAACGGATGTCCTTGATCTGACCAACGATCTTGATGTTGCCCTCTTTTTTGCCATGTGCCCATACGACAGTCTCAATGACCAATACACTTATCATGACGATGGCAACCAGCATACAGCTATACTCTACGTAGTACCTCCGACTATCTACGCCCCCAGTCTACCCGACTCTTTTCTCAAAAGCAAAATCACTGCAATCGGACTCCAGCCTTTCAAACGTCCCGGTGCACAACGAGGCTTTGCTCTACATCTGCCTGATGGTGAGCAGCTACGGGCCTACAAATACGAGTTTCAATTCACTTGCGAAGATTCGAAAAAATATTTTGACCAATTTAAACAAGGAGAAGCATTATGGATAAAAGACGAGTTAATTGCAAAAGCCAAAGTTATTAGTCAAATGAAAACATTCTCGTATGACACCTTCAAAAAGGCATTTGCCCAATATCCCCCCAAGGGACATAGCAAAACCAGCATAAAGAAAGAGTTGAAAGCTATTGGCGTGGAAATTCTGACAAAAGGAGATAGTACACACTTCACTGAAGAAGAAATAACATCTATAAAAAACGATTGGAACATCACAAACAAACAACAAATGCAAGAACAAATTATACGCATCAATTGGTTTGCTGATGATGATTGCACAATAGATCCTATCACGAAACAAAAGACTGTGAATCTTGACAAAAAACATCCCTACAGAAATCTAAAGATGCTCGGAGAATTGGAAATGATCCGGCTTGTACAGGCTGCGCAATTCTGTACCGGTGGAGAATATGTAGATTACAACCCAAAAAAGAAAGAAGAGAAGAAAACTCATCGTGAAACGGATTGGGAACGTATGGGAGGATATAGTGCAGATGCCAAAGGTAAGAGTTATTTGGAGGATACAGATATGATGTTAAAATAATCATCCTACTAGTGAAAAATATTATGTATTACTTTTATCACTAATTTTGAATAATGAAATGAATAAATTCAAAAAAAACAAAGCCTTAGTAATAGGTATAGATACATACACACATTATAACAACTTAAATTCAGCAGTTAATGATGCTAAAGAGATAGGAAAAGCTTTACAAACTTTAAGATTTGATGTGGAGTTATGTTTAGATGAATCTAAAGAAATTATAGATTGTTATATTGAAAATTTTGAGGAAGCATTATCTGAAAAGAATTATGATACAGCATTATTTTTTTTTGCAGGTCATGGATGTATAGCCAACAGAAGCGACTGTCTTTTATTAAAAGAAGCCCCTGAATTGAATTGTAATAATGAAGTAAGAGTCCGGAATAAATCTATTGTACTAGATAGTTTATGCCAAAGACTAAGAAGCGCAGGGAATCAAATCAATATATTCATTATAGATGCTTGCCGTTCAGAATGTATACGCTCTACTGCGAGCAACTTTGATTTTGGCAAAAACATACACATTCCTTACCAAACATTTATAGCTTATTCTACATCTCCCGGAGCAACTGCACAAGACGGAAAAAGACATAGCCCTTATGCCCAATCTTTATTGAAGCATATTCAAACCGAAGTTTTGCCCATTGAGGGGCTATTTAAACAAATTAGAAAAGAAGTTTACGAAACTGCCAATCAGCTACCATGGGAACATTCATGCCTTATAGAAGACTTTTGTTTTAATTATGGGCAAAACAACCCTTCATTTGAACTCCCCTATTCTTTTGAAGCCTTAGCAGACAAAAACTATATTTCTTCAATTGCTAGCGCAAAAAAAATAATAGAATTGTTTAAGACGTATTCTTTTTATGAACAGGAGGAAGCTCTAAGAATATTCAAGGAATCCCATAAAAACCTTTCCAATAATGATAAATTTGTAATAGGAAGAAATATTCTACAAAGTGCCACCGGGAATTGTTTTAAATGCATTGATGAACTTAAATACGCACCTCTACGTACATACCAAACAGACGACACTAATTCTGTTTTAGACGGAATTCTTTACGAAATATATTTCAATTCAGATAACATATTTAGAGATAAACAATTAAAAGGAAGTGAGTTTATCAATCAAATAAGCAGATTAGCATCTCAAGAGGTCTTCAAATCCTCCATTCATTTCATTCAAAAAGCCTTATCCCCTTACAAAGAAAATTTATATTATATACCGGGAAATACTAAGATTCATTCTATCAGAATTGAAATAGAATACAGTGCTCCTTTAGATGATAATACAATATGGAAAGTAGAAAAAATATCGTTCGACAACAATGACATTACATCTTTACTATCACATAATAGCCAACAATATGATAAGCAGGAATTCATGGAAATGTTGTCACATCATCTATGTACTCCTATTGCAAATCTAAAATGTTCTTTTTCAAAGGAAATAAAAAAAGGAGATTATTTAGTACTGTTAGCATCTAGTTTTGCCACCTTGCTATAATGTAAGTAAGCGTCCCCCAAATGCCGTCTTGGCGTAAACACGTAAGCACTCACTGTACGGCTATAATGCCTATAAAGGTATTGTAGCCCACATTGAGTGCTTACGATACTAAACTAAAATTTGACTATAATAAGTATAATATCCATATAGTGAATTATTGTGCTATATTAAAGAAATAAAATAAAAAACAAACTATGATTCCCTCATCAAATAATAAAATCAATAGTATAGCAATACTTCGGGTAATAGCCATGACAATGGTTGTATTTTACCATTGTATTTGTTGCTATGGTATATGGCAAGGAACTTTTGTTTTTTCCGGAGTTTACATAGATATATGGATGAGAATAGCAGTATATTTAAACTATCTGCATGTACCAACCTTTTTCTTTATATCTGGATATTTATTTATATATCAAGGATTTACATCAAAAACGGGGGGGGGTAAATTATCTTTACGTTATTTTATTAAAAGGAAAGCAGTAAAAATACTTCTCCCATATATAGTAGTTGGTTCTTTCTTATGTATATTGCAACATAGAGAGTTCGTACAATTACTGAAAGGAATTTCCCATTTATGGTTTTTACTAACAATTTTTGAATGTTACTTTTTTTTCTATATTATCAAAGGACTATTTACCGAACGAAACAGCATATATATATTAGTAATCTCTATCTTATTTCTATATGCTTACTATATCCATCCATTTCATTTTTTTAATATAGGATTATTTATTAAATATGCTCCCTATTATGCTATTGGGATGTCATTATGTAAAACGAATTTTCTAAAGAACCAACAAATTCAAAAATATTCCAAATATCTATTTTTCATAATCTGTCTATGCTATTTGAGTTGGTTCTATCTAAACGGGAGTCATGGAATAGCCCTTTTAATCGCTTTAGCTTTAATTATAGTTACTTTTACACTAATGGAAAGTCAAAGAATTAATAATATACCCTCTGTAATTCAGTCACTAGATAAATGTAGTATGGGCATATACATTACACATCATATTGTCATTCAAGAAATGAACAAAATTTCTATAATAGAGCCTTTCCTACAAACACATTATTACCTATATCCATTTTTACAGTTTTGTTTCGTATTACCACTTTCATGGATAATTGTATTTACATTACAAAAATATACATTTAGTAAATATATCATCGGATAATGGATCAAAAATCAAACAATCAACGTATAGCCAAAAACACATTGTTGCTTTATATCCGAATGCTCTTAACAATGAGCATTTCTCTCTATACAAGTCGCATTGTACTTGATACATTAGGTGAAGTAGATTTTGGCATTTATAATGTTGTAGGAGGATTTGTTTCAATGTTCGTTATTATAAGTGGTGCAATGACCACTGCTACACAACGATTTCTATCTTTTGAGATAGGAAAAGGAGCAAAAGGCAACGTAAAGGCTCTATTTTCCACAGCTATAATGATCCATTTTTTTTTAGCTTTTATCATATTAATATTAGCAGAAACTATAGGATTATGGTTTCTAAATACTCATATGAACTTCCCTGCAAATCGATATGTAGCAGCTAATTGGGTGTTTCAGTTCTCGATTCTTACATTCATAATAAATGTAATAAGTGTTCCCTATAATGCGGCTATTGTAGCTTACGAGCGAATGAAAGCATTTGCTTATGTAAGTATAGTTGATGTAACATTGAAATTACTGGTCGTCTATTTGTTGGTCATCTCAACATCTGACAAACTGATAGTATATACAACACTTCTAGCACTAATCGCAATTACTATCAGAATCATATACGGCATTTATTGCAAAAGAAATTTTCCTTTATGTAAGTGCAATTTTAAATGGGATAAAAGTCATAGCACCCAAATGTTTTCTTTCGTCAGTTGGAATTTAATTGGATCTATTGCGGGAGTTGCAAAAGAACAAGGCATTAACGTGCTTCTCAATATATATTTCGGGGCTACTATTAATGCGGCAAGGGGTATAGCTCAACAAATTTTAACTGCCACAACAGGCTTTGTAAACAATTTCCAACTTGCCATGAATCCACAAATAGTGAAGATGTATGCTTCAGAAGAAAAAGCAAACATGTTTAAACTCGTATTTAGAGGAAGCAAATATTCGTTTATTATGTTGTTGTTTTTATCTCTTCCTGTTATTTTCGAAGCACCTTTTATCTTGAATATATGGTTAATGGAGGTACCTGCTTACACTGTTATATTTTTACGGCTCATTTTACTCACAGCACTGGTTGATTCATTATCAGGAACCTTAATAACCTCCATGCATGCATCTGGAAAGGTTCGTGATTACCAAATTGTCGTGGGAGGCTTATCATTACTAACCCTTCCCATTACATGGCTGGCCCTTACAAATGGCTTCCCTCCATATTCTGCAATGATTATCGGATTGTGCATTTCATTTTTTTGTCATTTTGCCCGCTTGACCTTACTTAATAAAACTATCGGATTACCCGCCGGAAAATTTCTTCGAAAAGTAACTTTCAAAAGTACATCAATAGCAACACTATCAGCAATAATTCCCTTTTTTGTTTACATAAACGTTGATGACTCTTGGAGTTCTTTTTTTCTTGTATGTTGTATCACATGCCTATCTACATTAGCCGTAGTTTATTCATATGGTTTAACTAAAAACGAAAGGGTATTCATCATTGGCAAGGTAAAGATTATGTATCAAAAAACCATAAAGCAATGAACAATATATCTAATATACATGATTGCTACGGTTGTGGTGTATGCTCCATCGTCTGTGGTAAGAAAATTATCAATATCAAACTGAATATTGATGGCTTTTATGAACCTACCCTTACAGATATAAGCGCTTGTACCAATTGTGGTTTATGCACAGAAGTTTGCGCCTTTACACACCGAGAACTTGCCATTCCCAATTGCAAACCCATCAAAAGCTATGCCGCTTGGAGCAAAGAATATGCCGTACAACACAAATGCTCATCAGGAGGTGTGGGATACGAATTAGGCTGTACATTGATGAAGCAAGGTTATGAAGTATGTGGTGTGCGCTATAATCCTGAAACCGAACGTGCAGAACACTACATTGCCTCTACCCCCGAAGAACTGATACCTACCATTGGCAGTAAATACATCCAAAGCTATACACTCGATGGATTCCATGCCATAGACCGCAAACGAAAGTACTTGGTAACGGGCACTCCCTGCCAAATAGACTCCTTTCGGCGATATATACAAAAGTTTCGCATAGAAAACAATTTTGTACTAATGGATTTTTTCTGCCACAGCGTACCCTCATTATGGGCATGGAAGAAATATTTGCACATAGTAAAACGGACAACAGGCAACATAGACTACGTATCATGGCGAAATAAACAAACTGGATGGCATGACTCATGGGCAATGAAGATAGAGGGTAAAAAAGCTACGGTATATTCCCGGCTATCCAAAGGTGATATCTTCTACAATCTTTTCTTAGGTGACTTCTGCTGCAATCGCGCCTGTCAAAAAGACTGCAAATACAAGTACGACCAATCTAGTGCCGACATCCGTATTGGTGACTTATGGGGCAAAACCTATCAACATAACGAAGACGGCGTAAGTGCAGCCATCGCTTTTACCCCCAAAGGAAATAAAATTATTCGCTCTCTCAACTGTACATTGATCGAACATCCTTTTGATATCGTGGCTGAAGGACAAATGAAAAGAAATTGTAGAAAAGCAAAACTCTCATACATCGTAAAACAATGGATTAAAGACCCTCAATTCATAAGTGAAACTTATTGGCAACTTTTATTTAGATGTGAAAATCTTATTAAAACACCCCAAAGAGTGACAAACAAAATAATTAGAATTATTAAAGCTATTAAATAATATGGTACTATTATATTGGCTTATATTTGCTATAATTTTAGGTTTTGCATGGATTGACTGTAAACGAACTATTATTGTTTGGATGCCATTACAGCTCCTATTCAATGACATGGTTGCACTTAAATACACGTCTCCAATATTGACGTTATCAATTGCTATTAATTTCATACTTCCACTTATTTTTCTTTATAAATATATATTAAAAAACAAGAGAACCGAGCTTACCAATGAACCATTCTTCTTTAATAAAGTATTCGTACTTTATCTAATTTCATATATATTAAGCATCATATTCTCAATAGCACCATTTGCTACAATAATAAATGCAACGTTGAAATTTTTCATAAAAAATTTCTTGATGGTATACTTATTTCAATTATGTCTAAAAACCCAAAAAGATTTATACCTGTTTTTAAAAACTATAATTATAATAAGCATTCTTATAAGTGGTCTTGGATTGATAGAATCCATTATCCATAATAATCCTATACAAAATTTCATTTACTATTCAGCTCCCAATGCAGGAAGTGAAATCTACCGCGACAGAGTTTATTATATTCCTCCTACCATACGGGGAACTATGGCCATGCGCTATGGAATGGTACGTGCTTATTCATTCTTTGGTATTCCAATTACTTTTGGAATAGCTTGTATACTTTTAGGCTTTTTTCTATTCTTATTTATCAGAACAAATAAATACATATTTAAGCCCTATATTATGTGGGGAACATTAGTCCTTTTAATTTGTGGCGTTTTTACTGCAAATTCAAAAACTGGATTGATTGGCTTATTCATTATTTTATTCTGCTTTTTTAGTCCCAAACAAATATTTAACCTAAAAATCACACTACCTATCTTAACTATTATATTTATTATTATGATTTATTTTCCAGGATATATTAATAATTACCTTTCGCTATTCAATCCAGATATTGCAACAGAAGGAGGAGGTAGCTCTATAAAAGGACGTCAAATACAATTTGAAACAGCGTTAAGATTATTCTATTTAAATCCAATATTTGGCAATGGATGTGGCTCTATTCCCATTTTAAAAGTAACACAAAATGCAAATGATATTTTAGGAGCAGAAAGCTCATGGATGCAAATCCTTCCTGAAAGAGGAATCTTTGGTGCAATCGTATATATATACTGGTACATTTATGTTTTTAAGAAACTATTAATCAATGTTCCTAAAAAGATCACATTATACTTATTGCTATCAATCTTTGTTATGGAAACAGCAACAGGTATGTTAGATATGGCCCTTTATAGTACTATTATCATTGCCACAAGAAAATTCTTTCAAATACATAAAAAAAGGAAAAAGAAAAGAAAAATAATACATTATTAATATTAAGTACATGAAAATAGGAATAATAACAATATTTGGCATTACAAATTACGGTTCTGCATTACAGGCTTACGCATTGCAAAAATATATATCAACCCTTCCTAACTGTAAAGCAGAATTAATAAACTATGTATACCCCAATAAGTTTCACAAATCTAAAAAAGGAACACTAATAAAAAAAATCCGAAACAAAGCTCATGTTATAAAAGAAATTTTATTCAATTACAAATATCAACGAAAATATAAATTCAAACAATTTGGAAAAAAATTTCATATTCTCAGCCCCCAGGAATATAAGTCTATAGAAGAGATCGAAAAAAATCCACCTCTTTATGACATATATGTTACTGGCTCTGATCAGGTATGGAATATATACTCATTAAAAAATGATCCTGTAATGTATTGTTCATTTGCCCCATCCGGAGCAAAAAAAATCGCCTTTGGAGCAAGTATGGCAATAAAGAAACTTCCTTCAGAATTTATTCAAAGCATACAAGAACGCCTTTCTACATATTCTTTTATTGGGGTGAGAGAATCTTCCGGAGTAAATATTATCAATTCGTTAGGCTTGCCTAACAATATAATAATAAGTGAAACATGTGACCCTACATTATTATTAAGTTCAGAACAATATAGTGAAATTGCACAAGATTCGAAGCTTAATATAAAAGGAGAATTTGTATTAGTTTATTTTCTTGACTATGCATTTGACCCACATCCTGCAATAGAAAAAGTTATTGATACCATAAAAAAAACATTTAAAATACCTATCATTGTAATAGGATCTTCCAAAATACATTGTGCGGCACATTTCCGTTATATTAATAATATTGGTCCTTCTGATTTTGTTTGGCTAATGGAACAAGCTACTTATATAATTACCAGCTCATTTCATGGACTTATGTTTTCATTAATATTTCGTAAACCCTTTACTGCTATAGCACCTGCAACAACTGATAATAAAGATAGCCGCATTGAAGATGTATTAAAAACAACAGGATTAATTAATAGAATGATAACTAGTAATTCTTCTGAAATATCAATTGACATTAGTACTCCATTCTCTACTACCGTTGAATTTAAAATTCATGATTATATAAATCATTCTAAAATATTATTGCACAAGGCACTAGGATTTTCAGTCTAATATGAATAAATATCGTCTACCTTATGAACATATATCCTAAAGTATCTCTTTGTATCCCAATATATGGTGTAGAAAAGTACATCGAAAGATGCACTATTAGCCTAATGGAGCAAACCTATTCAAATATTGAATATATATTTGTCAACGATTGTACCCAAGATAACAGCATTGCAATCTTGAGATCTGTGATTAATAAATACTCGTTTAGAAAACAAAATGTGCATATTATCAATCACACAAAGAATAAAGGCTTAGCAGCGGCTAGAAATACCGCCTTGAATGCTGCCTCTGGCTCTTTTATTATACATGTAGACTCTGATGATTATATTGATAGATTTGCCGTAGAGAAGTTAATAATAAAACAAAAAGAAGATGATGCTGATATCGTTAGTTTAGCTATAGTTACATACAACCAAATGTATACAAAAAAATATTTCTATCCAACAACTATACAAACTAATGAATGGACGTGCCTACTACTATCTCGTTCTATACCTGTGTGCATTTGGGGGAAATTAATAAAAAAGTCACTGTATACTCGATACAACATAAGAAATATTGAAGGTGTTAACATGTCAGAAGACTACCAAATAACGCCCAAACTATTTTTTCATGCTTTGAAGGTTAATACAGTAAATGATTCCTTTTATTATTACGATAATAGTAATGAATTATCCTATTGTAGCAATTTTTCAGAGCAATCTTCTATACAGACATGGAAAACTATTGCCATTTTAGAAGACTACTTCAAAGATAAAGACCCCGTTTATTTTCAATCATTGCAAATTGGAAAAATAAAGATATACTCTAACCATTTGGTTAATTCTGTCTACTATAATCAAAAGTCATTTTATAAGAATATAAAAAGAAAAGTTTGTGACATAGACCCTGTCTTTTATAAGAAAATAAGCATACCTTATCAAATAGCATTCAAAATTTCCAATTATAATATACTAAGAATGTACATATTTATCATAAAACAAACTCGGAAATTTATTAAATCCTTTAAAATTAAAATAGATAGATTAAAGCGAAAACAATGAAAATACTAATAATAGGTAACTTAAGAATTATTCATACTCCTGACGGTGGAACAGTAGCAAATTTTGTAACTGATCAAATGGGAGCCATTAAACGTTGCCATCCAGAGATAAAAGTTGAGTACTACCAAATTAATGGACGGAACAGCAAATGGAACTATATAAAGTCACTAAAAGATATCAGACGCTTAATTCAAGAACTTTCTATTGATGTGATTCACATACATCATGGCCTTTCTGGTTTGTTTTTATTATTTGGGATTCGCCCTAAACAACCCGTAGTTCTAACAATGCATGGGGGAGATATACAACCGGAGCAAGGGCAAAAATTGATTGTAGCAATTACACATAAGATACTGAAAATAGTAGATTTTGCTATAACACTGAATGAACGTATGGACAACATGGTCAAACAATATTGCCCTAATACGGCCATAATTCCATGTTCTATTGATTTGAACTATTTTAAACCACTAGATAGAAAAGAGAATAAAATAAAAAAAATCATATTTGGCTCTTCCCCTTTAAGAGAAGTTAAAGATTATCCTTTATTTGAAAAGACTGTAAATATACTCAAAAACAAATATAATTATCAAATTGAAACAATCCTTTTTGATGGCATATCAAAAGCACAAGTGTTAAAACACTACCAAAATTGTGATATGTTACTCTTAACGTCCTTTTCTGAGGGTTCTCCTGGAGTAATAAAAGAAGCCATGGCATGTAATCTAAAGATAGTATCAACTAACGTTGGCGACGTAGCTGTAAATTTAAAAGGAATGAAAAATGCAGCGGTTGCTACAACACGTACTCCTGAAGAACTCGCAGAATTATGTGATAAATGTTTTAGAAATACTATTAATGGTTTGGAAGGAAGAGAAAAACTAATTCAACTTGGTTTAGATGATAAAAGTATTACAGATAAACTAATCAAGATTTACGAAAAACTAATAGATATCAAATTAAACAAACATCTATGATACAGCTAGCAGATAGAATTCATTGTACTGGCTGTTCAGCCTGCGCAAACTCATGTATGCATCAAGCCATACAAATGCAACCAGATGACGAAGGATTTCTACAACCAACAATCAATAAAGATAAATGTGTAGAATGTGGATTATGTATAAAGAGATGTCCAGTACTAAATCCGATTAATAGAGAGGTTTCTAAACAGAAAGCTTACGCTTTGATTAGTTATAAATATAGAACTGTAAGCAGTTCCGGAGGAGCCTTTTCTGTTATAGCAGAATACGTATTGCAACAAGGAGGAGTCGTGTTTGGTGCCAGCATGAATAATGCACAATGTGTAAAACATATTGCCATAGAACAGGAAGAGAAATTATCGTTATTACGTGGTTCCAAATATGTACAGAGTGACATAGGAAATAGCTATAAAGAAGTAAAAAATTACATTTCGGCCGGACGTTTAGTGCTATTTACAGGTACCCCCTGTCAAGTGGCCGGCTTATATGCATATTTGGCAGGTAAACGACATGAAGGCCAACTGATTACTATAGATTTAGTATGTCATGGCATACCCTCTCAAGGTGCCTTTGATGCATACCTCAAAAAAATCAATCGGCTTTACGACAGGCATATCGAAGACTTTAGATTTCGCAAATTGGATAGCTGGTCGATAGTCCCAACTATCAAATTTGCGAAATCGAAGTGGAAAGTACTGAATTTATGGGAAAACGCCTACATAGATGCGTTCTTTAAAGGAATAACATTTCGTGAAAGTTGTTTCAGGTGCAACTATTGCAACACTCAAAGAATAGGAACGATAACCATTGCAGACTTTTGGGGTATAGGTCGTCATGGAAAACGATTTAAAAAGAATGTAGCATGTGGCGTATCTTTAGTCATAGACAACCAAAACATAATACCTGCTATCCATAGTAGGTTGGCTCAACACGCACATTTAGAAATTCGAGATATGGAAGAAGCAATATCAGAACAAACTAATTTAAAAGCCCCTACGCCTAGAGCAGCCATTAGAGATAAAGCAGTGAAAATGCTAATGGATCCTGATATACCATTAAAAGATTTCGCCCAAAACTGTGGGCTACAATGGAAAGTAACGCCCAAATACCTCACAATAAAAATTATAAAAGATTTAATCTACACTTTCAAACTCTATAATGTATATAAAACAATTATTTATAAATTGGGAAAATCATGAAAATAGGTATAGTGACATATATCAAAGATGACAACTACGGCGAAGAACTTCAAGCCTTTGCCATGCAACACTATCTGAATTCACAAGGATGGGATGCTGAAGTTATTGATTTAGAGAAAAGAGTGAAAGACTTATCAAAGAGCAAAGATGCAATCATTCCCGCAATCGTAAATCGATTTAAGATATATGGCTGGAAAGCACCGTATTTCATATTAAAGAAATTTGTGGATATATGGAAAAAGAAGAAACATGACAACAACAATAAAGAATACAGGAAACAATTCCATCTACTATTTGAAGATTTTTTCAATAAATACACTAAACACTCAACAAAATATTACACATTAGACGAAATAAGAATAACCCAAGAATTACCTTATGATACATATATAGCAGGAAGTGATCAAATATGGAATTATATGCATACAGACTTTTTAGATGTCTTTTTTCTAGAGTTTGCTAAAAAATATAAAGCTAAAAGAATCTCATATGCTGCAAGTATTTCAGTCCCTAAAATATCTGAAGAAATGAGAGATGTATACAAAAGTCTAGTTGATAATATAGAATATTTATCGATAAGAGAACTTCAAGGAGCTAAGTTACTTTTTGAAATAAGTAATAGAAAAGCAGAAGTAGTACTTGATCCTACGTTTCTTTTAAACAAAAAAGAGTGGATGGAAACGGTGGGCAAAAAAACTATTACAAACGAAAATTACGTTTTAGTATATACACTCTCTGGTTCCAAATATATCAAAACACTAGCAAAAGTAATTGCCAAAGAATTAGAATGTAAGAAGATAATCTTTATTATTAGCAATGAGACGTTTATTTATGAAAATGATATTGAGACACAAATTTTAATAGGACCTTGTGAATGGGTGGGACTCATGAGCGAAGCTAAATATGTAGTTACTGACAGTTTTCATGGTACTGCTTTCTCTATAAATTTTAATTGTCCGTTTACTACATTAGTCAATCCTGTGAGTAATATGAATACCCGAGTTACATCAATTCTTGAAATTACTAATCTGCAAAATAGAATCATATATGACGACGGCAAAAATAGAAGACCTGAGTCTCTAAATATAGACTATTCTATTGTAAACCATACCATAGAAGAATGGCGTAGTAAATCAAAAATATTCTTAAGCAGAGCTTTATCATGAAAATTTTAATAGACCTAACGCCACTATACGGACGTAAATGGACTGGTGTAGAGCTCTATGCTATTGACTTATATCGGGCATTACTCAAAACAAGCCACACCGTTATCCCTATTTTTTATACACAAAATGATATTGATAGAAATATGCAAGCAATAATAGTGGCACCATGCAACCGTATTATGCTTGAGAATATTCATTTATCAAAAGTCATAAGAAATGTAAAAGTTGATGTAGCATTATTTCCTATATTCCCACCTCCGATAGATTTATATTTAAACAGGCCTTGCAAAATTGTACCCATCATTCATGATACTGCTTTTATAGAGTATCATACAACATTGAAATTTGCAGCTAAATATTATTTAACACCTAAATATAAGTTAGCTTTAAAATACTCAAATTATATCGTTACAATTTCGGAGGATGCCAAGATGAAAATAAGAAAGTATTCTTCGTTACCTGTAATAAACTGGAAAGAAAATATTTCAAATGATTATCAATCCTCAAATCTTAATATAACAATACAGCATCTCAAACCATTTGGACTCATCAAAGAAAATTACTATATTTCAGTATCTACCATTGAACCTAGAAAAAACTTAAAATACCTGCTTCAATCAATAAGAAAGGATTTAAGTTTAACCGGAAAGAAATTAGTATTAGTTGGTCGCAAAGGATGGGGTAAAGATAATGAACTGAATAAATTAATAGAAGATTTAGGACAAAGTATAATATTTACTGAATATATACCTCTAAATGTATTACAATCACTTTATCACTATGCTTATGCTTTTGTTCTTCTTTCAGTAGAAGAAGGCTTTGGACGCACACCATTAGAAGCTATTGCTTGTGGATGTAATAAAATCATAGTAAGTGATATCCCTATATTCCATGAAACCCTAGAACTATCTGCAAATTATATTCCACTAAATAATATTACTGTAGCAGAAAAAAAATTCTTAGCCCACAAATGGAATAATGTCCCCAAAAACTTCAAAATACCTTTTGATGCATTAGAAAAAAGTATAAAGTTTATTTAACATAGTACAGGTTATAAATATAGCATCACTAAAATAACACGCAAAATGGCTAAGAAATTAGATTTAGTAAATGCACTCAAAGGATTTTCTATTTTTACAATAGATCATTATATACATCTACATTTATTAATGCATCTAATAATCTGTTTTCTTACTTCATACATAATTGCCTACATCTACAGCATAGTACTGAAAAAAGCACACTTAAAATAACGATTATTATGATAAAAAGAACACGTCTTTTAAATATAGATATTCAATCTATCACCCAAGAAGATTTACTAAAATATTTGACCAAAGGCACTTTAATTACTCCCAATGTAGATCATCTAGTTAAACTTCAAAAAGATAAAGAATTCTATGAACTATATCAAAAAGCAGAATGGGTGGTATGTGATAGTAAGATTCTCTATTTTATGTCGAAAATGCTAAAAAATCCACTACCGATGGCAATTCCCGGTAGTAGTTTTTTTACAGCATTTTATGAATATCACAAAGACAATCCTAATTGTAAGATATTTCTACTCGGCGCAGCCAATGGAATAGCTAAAAAAGCTATGAGAAACATAAATGAAAAGGTTGGTAGGGAAATCGTTGTAGGTGCACATTCGCCATCATACGGCTTCGAAAAAGACAGGAATGAATGTGAAGATTTAATCCATATCGTAAATAAGAGTGGTGCAAATGTACTGCTCGTTGGTGTAGGTGCACCAAAACAAGAAAAGTGGATTATGAAATATCGCGATTTCATGCCTCACGTTGACTTATTCATGGCTCTTGGAGCAACCATTGACTTTGAAGCAGGGACATTGAAACGTGCTCCGAAAATATGGCAAAAAATTGGTATGGAATGGTTATATCGAGTTCTAAAAGAGCCGAAGAGATTATTCAAACGTTATTTTATAGATGATATGCAATTCTTCTACTATTTCAGTTTACAACTACTGAACTTATACAAAAATCCTTTTACAAAAACATAATTAGCTTCCTACTTGTAAGCATCTCAAAATGCCATCTTGCCCTGTTTCGATTTGCTCTTTACCATTGCCGCACACTTAAAAAATAGAATTATGTATAGCAGTGAAGATCTTGAAAGTTTTTATTTTCAGTACCAGACGGAGGCTTTGCCTCATGGAGACTCTCTCCTATTTTACCGAAAAACATGAATTGAACAAGTTTGTGAATTATTATTTAGCAAAAGAAACGGAAGATAGATTGAGCGAATTAGAGGATGTAACGAAAGACTTGAACCAGATATTTGTCAAACTGGCACAGCCTATGAACGAAATTATAAATATAGAAAACCTTTACAGGAATTATAGCCACACATAAGTGCACACGAATAATTCCTAATAAAGTTGCAAAAGACAAGAAAAAAATGTTCCTTTGTTTAGAAAATGAGTTTGCTATAAAAAGATCAATAAAAGATGCCACAGATCATTAAAAACATACATATCGAAAATTTCAAGTCCGCAAAGAATGTAGAACTTACAGATTGTAAACGAATTAACCTACTGATAGGTAAGCCTAATGTGGGTAAGAGCAATCTGCTGGAAGCTTTATCTCTTTTTTGCCTGCCTTTTTTGAAGTATTTAAAAAAGAAAGATCTGCAGCAATTTATCAGGGTGGAAAATATATCCGAGCTATTTTGCAACGGCAATATCGAAAATGAAATAAAAATACAAGCTGACAACAAGAAAGCTGTTTTGAAATGGTTACCTCAAAATGGCATTGAAGTCAATTTGCAATATTCGCCAACAACGGAAGAAATAAGCCTACCTTTTTCAAGTACATTAGCATTTACAAAAAAAAATATACCTGATACACCGGACAATCCGTTCCGCAGCTACTTTTTTCCTTCTTCTTTCAGTAAGGAAAGCAGTTTACAGAACTTACTGTTACCACCTGCCGGTGGCAATCTAATGAATACTGTATCCCAACTTCCATCATTAAAGGAAGAACTTACTGCTATTTTTCACGAATATGGATTAAAATATGTATTTGATGCCGGCAGTCAGGAAATCAAAGTAATGAAAGAAAGCGGAGATGGGGAAATATTCCTAATTCCTTTCCATTCATTGGCAGACACTCTGCAACGGCTGATATTCTATAAAGCAGCCATATTGAGCAATAAGCAAAGTGTATTGTTGTTTGAAGAACCGGAAGCACATACCTACCCACCCTATATCACCAATGTAGTACAAAGTATTCTTGATTCGGTAGACAATCAGTTTTTTATCACTACACATAGCCCCTATATCATAAATGCATTACTTGAGCAGCAAAATGAAGATATAGCTATTTATTTTGTAAATATGCAATCGGGGAATACCACAGTGCAACGAGCTACGGATAAAGAACTGCAAGAGATATCCCAATAGGCTACACTCTTACATATTTGATGGCTCCTTTTGATAATAAAATTTCCATTTATCTATATTTTTCACATTTTTTCTTGGTTATCCTATACTTTTGAGTTAATTTTGCCGCATATATTTATACCTCATTATATATGTCTGTCCTATTAACCTTTTGTGTGACAGGCAATAGCGTAGCGTACTCTTCTGAAGTATAACATGCCTATAAAAAGATATTTATTATTATTATTCAGCCTGATTTCCTGCTGTATAACAATACGGGCCCAATACTCCATGGGCAACACCGGCCTACTTAACATCCCCACTGCCGACATGCAGGAGACCGGCACTTTCATGGGTGGCGGAAACTATCTGCCCAATGGCATGACCCCATTCAACTTCAACACAGGAAATTATTTCATCAACATAACATTTCTGTCAATACTGGAGATGAGCTATCGGTGCACCCTGTTGAAAACAACACGATATGACGGAAAAAAAGGATATTTCCAGCAAGACCGTTCAATGACCGCACGCCTACGCCCGCTAAAAGAAGGCAGATTTCATCCTTCAGTAGTAATCGGTGTGGACGACCCTTTCAAGAATACGGGAAATAATTACTTCGGTACCGTATACGGAGTATTGACCAAAAGTTTCTCCATAGCCGGAAGGGACAGGCTTGCATTGACTGCCGGATATTATATTCCGATAAACGACCGGAGCATACAGAAAGGCCCGTTTGGCGGCATCAGCTACTCTCCCGCCTTTTACAGGGAAATGGCGTTCATGGCAGAATATGATTCCGACGGATTCAACATAGGAGCCGCCACCAGATTATGGAAACATATCTCATTGCACATCTTTACCAGAGACTTCAAATGTGTGTCAGGCGGAATACGGTACGAGTGTAAGCTATTGCACTAAAGAAACGGATATTTATGAAAAAACATTCTATATCATATCTGCTCTTCTCCATTTGTTGCTTACTTCCCAATGCCATAGCCAGCGCCCAATCCGTCACTGATAAGTTGAAAGCTATCGGCATGGAGAATATCCGTTATGCAGAGACCGGAGAATGCATAACCGTCACTTTTGAAAACAATGTGTATCGGAGCACTTACCAGGGAATAGGAGAAGCGATAGATGCCTGTTTGGAAAGCAATGTAAACAAAAGCCTGCAACTGGTTGCACTGGAGAACCAAATACCTCAGTTATGCATCAGTCTGCCGGACACCTTGCTGAATGATTATCGGGAAGAAAAGATCTCTCTGATGCAGGTGTATGCAGAAATGGGCATCAGCATTGATACCGACCATGCCATGAAAGCCGTAGAAAACGCAAAGGAAATTGAAAACCCTTCGGCATGGAAAGTGGATGTCATCGTATATCCCGAACTGTTCTTGAAGAATAACAGCCTGAACAAACTATATACCTACGCCGTCAACCTCAGCCCTGCCATAGAAATGGGACTGTGGAAAGGTGGAAAACTGACAGCGCAAGTTGTATTCCCCATAGCTGCCAACCTATATGGGGAATATAAAAAGATACATCCGGGCGTGATGACCTTGTCGCAAGAGGTAAGGTTCAGAAACAACCTCTTCGGGCGAATTACAGCCGGAAACTTCACTCACAATCGCATGGGTGCGCAACTGGATATGAAGTTCCGGACAGACAATGGCAGGCTGGAACTCGGAGCATTGGTAGGCGCAACCGTATATTCGGCTATCGTGGACGGTGAAGGATGGTACGTCAGCACTACTCCGAGAGTCAATGCCTTTCTCAAAGCAAGCGTATATGAGCCCCACACCAACCTGCAATTTGACTTGCAAGGCGGACGCTACATCTATGGAGATTACGGAGTGAGAGGTGACTGTACACGACATTTCGGAGAATATGCCATAGGGTTGTACGCATTGTATACGGGAGGGGAAATAAACGGCGGCTTTCACTTCGCCATACCTCTGCCCGGAAAAAGATGGAAACGGAACCATGCCTTCCGGATAAAACCCGCCGACTACTTTGCCTGGACATACAGCATGGTGTCTCATGGAAAATACATCAACGACCAAATGGGGAAAAGCTACAACATACGTCCGGATGAAAACAGAAGCAGCAACTTCTACCAGCCCGACTATATACGCCACTTCCTCATTAAGGAACAGGAAAGAAAAACTAAATAGAAATTATCAAGTACAAACTCTAATTAAAAAACAAGAAGTTATGAAAATGAGAAGCTTTTTCAGAATGGGAGTATTGCTCGCTGCAATCTGCCTGACCGCTGCCGGATGCGGTAAAGATGACAAAACTCCGGAACAACTTCCAGACCCGCTGGATACTACTACCGAATATTATCTGGTAGGTGTTGTGTCGTCTGCCGAAGGTGTGGTGAAGGGTGCGGAAGTGAAAATAACGGATGACATAAAAGCTACCACCGACGCACAAGGCAAATACAACCTGACCCTGAGCAAGACCGGTGACTACACCGTAGCCGTAAAGGCAAGCAAGCTGGAGGACTTCAGCACAAAGGTGAACATCGCATCATCCGCCAAAAACCGCAGCACTTTGACGCTCAACGTCAAAATGAGCAAGGTCGTAGAATATACTGCCCCTAAAGAAGCCGTATCGGGTCAGGAAACGAAGGTGGAAGTACCGGCAGCTACTGAAACGGAAACTCCCGCAGCCATTGTAACAGCTCCCGCCAACGCAGTGGATGAGGGTGTGAAAATCAGTGCCGGAGCCTATGAAGAGCCCAAAGCCAACGTATCCGCCCCTGTCACCAGTGAGAAGAAAGAGGTGGAACAGGTGGCAGTAAGCAGCATTGCCATCAAGGCAGAACCGGCAAATGCCACTGCCAAGAAAGATATCGTCATTGCTACGCCAAACCCAAGTGCGAATGTTTCCATCTATTTCGACCCGGACAACATGGTGGCTCAGAAGGATGCTACTCTCACCAGAGCATGGGAGGACCTGAATACGGAAGTGAAGTTCAACAACGGAAACTATGAAATCACCATTCCCACAGGCGCTACGATTGCCGGAAAATATGCCACACGCATAAAGGCCGAAAAAGTGACGAGCAAAGAAACGGTGGGCGAAGCCAACCTTGCCAACGGCGCGGAAACCGTAAAGAAGGATAACAGCGGAAATATATCCGGCATCAAAGATTTTGAAATAAAAGTTGCCATCAAAGCAGGATGGGAATACACCACAACTCCCGCCGCCGCACTGAAAGCAGCCGGTGCAGAGGATGAGAAACTGGCGGCAGCCATTGAAGCGCAAATCCGGTCTACGGAAGGCAATCCGCTTGTTTACACCGTAGAGCGTGTCCTGAAGACCAACATCAGCGGAAACAGCATTCTCTACTATCAGAACAAAGCCAAATACTGTACCAAAACATATACTTTCAAGATCATGGCAAACGGCGTCAAGAAGAATGTCACAATTGCATTGAAATGTTATACCGGATCTGAAGAAAAGTACACCAACCAAAGCAGTGACCAACATTCCGGTGGCGGTACACTCTGATTTGACTGACATAACCCGAAAGGAACAAACACCATAAATCAAAAACTGACCTATGACCATCGCCATTGATTTTGACGGCACAATCGTAGAGCACCGCTACCCTAAGATAGGAAACGAAATTCCTTTTGCCACCGATACGCTGAAAATGCTGATGAAAGATCATCACCGGCTGATACTGTGGACCGTACGCGAAGGAGAACTTCTGAAAGAAGCTGTGGAATGGTGCAGGGAACGGGGCGTGGAGTTTTATGCCATAAACCGGGATTATCCAGAGGAAGATGCTGCACATCATGGTTTCTCGCGCAAGGTAAAGGCGGATATCTTTATTGACGACCGCAATTTAGGCGGCCTGCCCGATTGGGGAGATATATACCGCATGATTCAGAAGAAACTGACATACGAGGAGTTATATCGCAATATGGATGAAGCTCCCCCAAGAAAGAAAGGCGGGTTCTGGAGCAGGTTTAGTTTTTAGAAGTGCACTAAAAAATCAGGGGGAGGTGTGCGGGAATGAAGTTCGACTATCATTCCGGCACACCTCCCCCCCTTTTTTATATATTACCGGGCAGGGCGGAAAGAGAGAAAAAGCCTCTCAATAAAGATCGTGCTGTCCGACTTCCGCAAAGAGCGTTGCCAGTTTCTCGATAACCGGCTTGAGATAGCGTTCTCCCTTTTCCGCGGAAGCTTTCTTGGGGTTCCCCACTCCACTATCCACCGTAGCCTTATCCCAATGGCGGGGCGTCCATGCCACTTTCTCATTCAACGAAGCGATGGCAAACGGACGGGAAGCTCCGTCACCGGCCTCAGCAAGGTTCACCAGTTCGGGGTGATAGTACATCATGGCAGAAGTTTCCGATTCGCCGGCATGATCGTCTATGTCGGCCTCAAAATAGCCTTTGGTGGGAATGATGCTGAACCAATCGGTTGCCATAATCAGGAAGTCGGGATAAGTAACGGCAAGATCGCGAATCATCCCTTTGAAGTTGTTCCCGCCATGTCCGCCGAGGATCACCAGTTTGCGTATGCCCTGAACATAAAGAGAAGCTACAATGTCCTCCAGAATGGCCTGTTGGGTGGTATAACGGGTGTGAATACAAAAAGGAAGCTCGCGCTGTCCGGGGTTATGCGCACCGAAAGGTACGGGAGGCATCACCATGCAACGCACACCGGAACGTTCCAATGCCAGCGTAGCGGCATCTACGGCAATATCATGCGGAAGAATACAGTCTGTCAGATAAGGCAGATGCAGGTTATGAGGCTCGGTAGCCCCCCAAGGAAGAATGACAACATCATACTTCACATCTTTCACCTTCCCATAACAGGAAACGGTAAGATCAATTTCTCTTTTTTCCATACTACTTTATTTTAAAGGCTTCCACTGCAAACCGCACCGGATTTCCAGCGGTTCAGCCCTGTGTTATATAGTGAACGCTCACACTACTGTTTCCTATATTCCTTAGGCGACATGCCCGTATGATGCTTGAAATACTTTCCAAAAAATGACTGGTTGGCAAAATGCAGTTCATCGGCTATTTCCTGAATGCTCTGCTCGGATGATTTCAACAAGGCTTTCGCCTCCAGAATCACCAGACTGTCAATCCACTCGCCCGCCGTCTTGCCACTCACCTCTTTCACTACGGTAGAAAGGTGCTTGGGCGTGAGAAACATCTTGCCGGCATAATAGGCCACACTCCGCTCTTCTTTATAGCCCTCGGATACATACCGGATGAAGTGCTCAAACAAATCCTCCTTACGGCTTTTCGGGGTACGTTCCTTCGCGGTGTGCCCCTGATAAATATCATAGATTTCATAGAACAGCGCCAGCAACAATCCCTGCGTAATCTCTTTACGGTACGGATTGTCCTTCAGCCTCACTTTCCTCCACAGAAAAGAATGATATTCCTCGAATGCCTGTAACTCTTCGGCGGTGACCTTGATGCAGGGCCGCTCCTTTATCATGAAAAACATGGGGAACAGTTGCTGCATGGTGGGTATCACCACATCCATGAAGTCTCTGGACACCGCTATAAAGCTGCCGGAGAAGTCATCGGAGCGCTCACCTTGCTGCACAATCTGTTCGGGCAGGATGATGCAGAGCATTCCTTCCCTCATTTCATACTCCTGCAGATTGATATTCATCCTGCACCGGCCTTTCCGGCAGACTGCAAGACAGGCCGCATTCAGACGAGTGGGATATGACGTAAAAGGAATGTCCCTAATATCATCAAAAATAGCAAAATCATTGCCGATAAAGTCAATCATAGGCAGATGTTGTATGCCGGATATGTCGACGTTGCGTATCTGTTTTGTATTCATTGGTCTTGTGCTTTGCCGGCAAATATAGGATTATTCGCGAAATAATTAATTTAAAAATCGTGAATGTTATCCTAATTCATTATTTTAAATCCTATGAAGAATGTACGCGGTTGTGTAGGACCGTAAAAATAACCGGCATCGCGGAATTCTCCCTTATCCAGGTCTTTCTGAAAACTATTGAAGATGTTCTGCACGCCCGTATTCAGCTGGAATTTGATGTGGTCGTGCAACACAAACGTATAATTCAGCTTCAGATTGAGGTCGAAGAACTGGGGCGTATTCTCCATGCGGTCTTTTTCGATATATCCGGCATAGTGCGGCACAATCATCTTGCCCGTATAAGTGCCGGACAGTGAGAAGTCGAAATTCTTCACCGGAGCAGACGAGAAAGTGAAGTAACCATAATAATCCGGTGTGCGGGGCATGCGCTTGGTAGTCAGGTCCACACCGTCCACTTTTGTCCATGCCTCCTCGTGGGTGTAGCGGCTGCGCTGCGCGGTAAAGCCCAACTGGAACTGTGCTTCCTTGCCATGGGCAATCTTGGCATCGAGGTTTGCTCCGTACACGCGGGCACCATTGCCGTTACGGCGTTCTTTGATAACATCGCCTATGTCGTTCTTTCCGATGTCCTCAAGAACAAAAACATGGCGCAAGTCCGTATAGAAGCCTTCCACAAGTATGTTGGCCTGCCAATGTCCCAAATGAGTGGTCCAGTCCACCGACCCGCTGTAACTGTTGGAACGCTCTTCGCGCAGGTTGTCCGCCAGCTTGATTTGCACACCCTCGCCGCCCACTGCTGTGACATGGAGGTCTTCATCATAGGCTTGCGGCGCACGAAAACCGGTAGAGTACGTCAGACGCGCCTGAAAATCCTCGGAAGGCTTATAGAGCAGATTGACGCGGGGACTGAAAATCAACTTGTCTATCAGATTGTGCTTATCCAGCCGGGCGCCCACCAGCATGGTCAGGACATTCATCTTCCATTCATTCTGCACAAAGGCACTGGCAATGCGAACATCCTGCTGCATGTCGCGGTGATAGCCCGTCATCACATCGTGCATGGAATTGTTCTGATACTCCAGCCCGCCCGTAAAAGTGGCGGGGGCAAAAAGGCAGTTATCCATATTGCCTACGTACATGCCGCCTGCCACCCAAGTCAAGTCTTTTGTCTTGCCGTAAGCGTTCAGATCCTTCTGCGCACCGTAGTAGCTGTTGCGGTCGGTGTGCTGAATGGAGCCGTACAATGAGATCTTATGCTTATATTCACGCCAGAAGAGGTCGTAGCTCAAGCCACCGCTGTTGATGATATGCTTGGTTTGCTCTGTGATGTCCGTTTCGTGCGGCTGGAGGTCGAACTTATTGCCGCCGCGGCGAAACTCGTTCGTAGTGTGATATTCCAGGTTGATGCGGCTGAAATGCGTAGGGCGGTAATAGGCGCGAAAGCCGAAAGTATTCATGTTCAGCTTGCCCAGTTCGGAGAAGCCGTCTCCATCGCGGTCGTAAGGATTGCGGTTGCGATAGCTTTCGTAAAGAGCGATGCCGTAGGAGTTGTCTTTGGCCACCAAAGAGACATTGGCGCCCATATACTGCTCCCATGACTTGCCGTCCATATTGGAGAACATGCTCGACACCTGAAAGGAATTATTGATAGGGTCTTTGGTAATGATATTGATGGTTCCGCCCACAGCATTCGCGCCGAACAGCGCCGAGCCGCCACCGCGCACCACTTCCACCCTCTCAATCATGTTCACCGGTATCTGTTCCAGCCCGTACACTCCACTCAAGGCACTGATAATGGGGCGACTGTTAATCAGGATCTGGGAGTAAGGCCCTTCCAGTCCATTGATGCGCACTTGCGGAAAGCCGCAGTTCTGGCAGTTATTCTCCACACGCAGTCCCGACTGATAGTTGAGTGTTTTGGCAAGGTCGGTGGAATTCACCATTTCAAAAAGTTTGGTGCTCATCACGTTTACCACCACAGGAGCTGCCTTACGGCTCACTTCATTGCGATTGGCCGATACTACGACCTCATCTGTCATGAAGCTCTCCTCCTGCATCTGGAAATGTACAACGGCGGTGAAGTCTTTGTTCACCTCGATCTCCTTTTCCTGTGTTTTATAGCCTACCGCGGATACGCGCAAGGTGTATTTGCCCGCCGGAAGGTTCTTGAGTTCAAACTGGCCTTCTTCATTAGACACCGTTCCCTGTCCGCTGCCCACTATCAAAACAGTGGCATACGGTATGTTCTCCTCCGAGCCTTTCACAAGGACATGGCCGGAAATCATATTGCCTTCCCTGATGGGATTTGCAGCAATAGCTGCGTTGATGCTTGCCATGGCAAGCACCAGCGCCAATATATAATGTTTCATTTGAATAATCGCTTTTTTAAGTAAATACACACAATCAGCTTATACGCTCCGAACAACAGATGCTCTTGATATAAACCTATTTTAAACAGTTACGATCAATGGCAACGCAGGCATGGCAAATGCCCGACGTTGATGCGGAAAAATATCAAAGTGTAACGAAACAGGGGGGAGCGCGAAGTGAAATCACCCGGCACGTTTTGCCTTTTACGACAGGCGTGTCGGTTGCATTTTCGAGCACCCGCAGCAAAGCACGCATCGGATGCAACATTTCGCAGCAGTCCGGTTTGTCCGAACTGAAGTGGGACAACAGCCCTATGACAATCAGCGAAGTGGCAGAATGTGAGTGCTGGTTGTGGAAAGGGTGCGAGTGGGTAATCAGCACCCCATTAACGTAGTGGACGTGAGTGAAAGCCGTCACACTTGCCTGATAGGCCACAAAGAGTGCCAGCAAGCATAATGCGCATATTGTTCTTTTCAATCCTCTCACGTCCTTATTATCTTGTTTGTTCTATCCGGGTTGCAAAGGTACGAATTATTCCTGAACTTTACCAAAGAGAAACTCATAATCGCGTTTGGAAGCAGGAGCCGCCCATTCCTCCGGAACAAATTTCCACTGGCCGAGCGCACGCGGTTCGATTACCTTCTTCCGTTCTATGTATTGCATCAGATAGTAACGCAAATCCTTATCCGTAGAACGGATGATACGTTCTTTCAATTTGTCCTGAGGGATTCCCGCACCTTTGGTCAGCAGTTCCCCACCGCCGTTGCCCCGGTAAGAGTTGAGAGCCACCGCATACATCTTGTCCATATCGAACGGAGTGCCGTCGGCCATGCTGTGAATGGTCACTTTCTGTCCCTCCGGTTTCGTCACATCCACTGTATAGACGATGCCTGCCGCCGAATCGAAATTAAAGCTGAAATTCTTGAAAGACGCCCTGTCTGCCGCACCTTCGCGCGGCTTGTCGCGGAACAGCAGGATGTGGTCGTCGGGAGAAGCCATACGGTTGGTCCACAGGGCATAAGACATTTCCAGAACATCGTGTATTTCCTTGCCCGAAAGGCGCATGGTGTAGAGCATATTCTCGTACTTATACAGGTTGAACATGTCGTACACATAGACATCTCCTTCCTCAATCCGGGTATCGTAGGACAGAGGAGCCGCCAACGAAATATCCGCACCGCTGATGTTAAGCTGTAAAGTATGGATCAGGTCGATGAAAGCAGAAGAGCCGAAGTAAGCGGGACGGGTGGAGATTGTCTCCGTCAAATGCCCTATCTTCTTCGATACGAAATTCTGGATGGTGGCGTATTGCGGCGCAAAATACTTCATGAAGTCCTCACTGATGCCGTAGTCACCGGTTTCGGTCAGCACACCGTTGATCTGCTTATCCACTACCTTGCCATTACGCAGCGTCACAGTCAGGTCAATGTCACTCACCACCACGCCGTTGCTCGCCGGGTCCATCACCAATACGGAGTCGCCCGCCACGTTCTGCACTTTCTTGCACTCGCGGGCATGGTCGTGCCCCATAAGTACGATGTCGAACCCCGGCACATTGCGTGCTATGTCCAGCGAAGCGTTCTCCCTATATTTGCCGCCCATCAGCAAAGCGTCTTGTCCGGCATGGAACATACCCACTACAACATCCGGGCGTTCCTTCTCACGAATTATCTTCATCCACTTGCGCGCCGTTGTTTCCATATCGTCAAAGCGCAGGCCTTTCCACAGGTTTTCGGACAGCCACATCGGGATAGCGGGTGTTATCATGCCGAGAACCACAATCTTTACACCGTCGCGTTCATGCGTCACGTAGGGCGGGAAATGATTCTTACCCGTAGCCGTATCAATGATGTTGGCTCCCAGCACAGGGGCGTGGCAATCGCCTGCCCAACGATCGAAAACGGCACGTCCGGTCTCCACATCGTGGTTGCCCATATTGCCGGCATCATAGCCCATGTAGTTCAGCATTTCGGCCGTCAGATGCGGCGACACAGTATCAATGTAGTTGTAGTAATAAGCCGTAGGCTGCCCTTGCAGAATATCACCGTTGTCCAGCAGAATCAGGTTGTCTTTATACGTCTCGCGCTCTTTCTGCACAAAAGCATATACACGCGCCAAACTCCCGGCGGCATCCTTCTGCAAAATAAAATCATGGGGATAGTAGTTCCCATGTATGTCACTGGTTTGTACTATCTTCAACTTAACGACCTTCTCCTGTGCCGCAACCGTTCCGAGCAGCAGGAAAAGCCATACAAAGCAACAAATTCGTCTCTTCATACTCTTATTTTCTTCTTTTATCAATCCAGCGGATGGGTAAAAAGAAAACGGGCGCCCTGTGTATAATGCGGATCTACCCATATCTTCCCACCCCACTTTTTCACAATCAGTTTGCAGATGGCAAGGCCAAGCCCTGTGCCCTGAGCATATTCGTTCAGTTTCTCAAAGCGTTCGAACACTTTCTTCTGTTTTTCCAACGGTATGCCGCAGCCTGTGTCGGACACAGAAAAGAGCACAACATGCCTCTTCTCGTCCAGCCCCACCTTCAATGTTATCGTGCCGTTCTTCGTAAACTTATCCGCATTGGACAGCAGGTTTATGATCACCTGCTGCATACGCTGGATGTCCGTATGGAGCTCCAGACTTTCCAGCGGACTTTCAAACAGGAACCTGTTGGCCGACCGGCGCGCCTGTGCCACAGAGGCCAAAGCCTGCGTACAAACCTGCACCACATCACACTTTTCCTGCGTAAAGGTCACCCGGTCCACCTCCAGCCGGGAAAGGTCCAGAATATCATCAATCAGCCGGAGCAACAAGTCCGAATTCGCCTTGATAATCTCAAAAAATCCCCGTTGCTCCTCCAACGGAATATCGCCGGCAGAGAGCACATCCGAAAATCCCACAATAGCATTCAGCGGTGTGCGTATCTCATGACTCATATTGGCAAGGAATGCACTCTTCAGGCGGTTTGCCTCCTCCGCCCTCTCCTTCGCCTCACGCAAGGATGCCTCGGAGACTTCCAATTCGTCTTTCAGTTTCTTCGTGTGATAGTAGAAATAGAGAGAGACGAACAATCCCACCAACAGGCTGAGCAGAACGGCTGCTATCCCCCATATATGATATTTGTACTGCTCATAGAAAGACGGAGTTACATTTACCAATTCCACAGGTCCGGAAAGTGAAGATATATCCAGATCCTTCTCCTTTATCAGTTTGCCGTCCATGACGGTCTGGGTGGGAATAATCTCCAGCATGGCTTTCTCCGGATTCTTCAACAGACGGACGGCTTGCTGCGCCAGCCCCTTGCCCAAAGGGCGGTAATGAGGCACCACTCCGCCCAAAGCCCAATAGCCGATGCCCGCAGAGGTGATGGAGAAAGCAGGCAGGTCGGGAGCCGCCTCCATCATGGCGTAAGTGGCATTGCGCATGAAGTAACCGTCGTTCATGTCCACCCGCCATGTTCCCATGAGCAAGGCGGTATTGGGCGGCAAAGCATGCAGCTTGTCGCTAATGGTATAAATGGTGTTGACACGTCCGTCCAGCAGGATAAGCCCTAATTCCGGAAATTTCCTCATCTCTTTCACCACATGCGCCTGCAAGGTGACGCCGCCGTAGCTGTTGTCCGAAATGAAAGCGATGTGTTCCGTCTTGGGATACAACTGCTTTATCATGCGGATATTGGCCTCTACGTCATATTGATAAATAAATCCACTCTTAATCGGAGAGTCGGGAAAATCGTCGAGGAAATCCAACGATTCGGGCATCCACGTTTTCAGGTCTGTGCCATGCTCCGGCAAAAGCACCACATTGCGGCTGGCCAATGCCACCATCACCGGCACTTCGCCCCGGACGGAGTCCTCCAGAGACAAATAGGCCGCCCACGCTTCTTGTCCTATCAGTATTATGAGCGAAGGAATCTTTGTACCCTGATATTTGGAAAGAATGCCCGCCATTCTCTGCTTCCACCAAGGAGCCTCGGAGAAACTTTTGCAGTTCATATTCTCCAATTCTACCCCGCGCTTTCCGTCCAAGCGCTGAAACTCTTCCATAAAGTCGGAAATATTGCCCGAAGTCTGGCCCGCGTCAGGATTATAAGAACTGATGATAAGCACAGGATGGTCGCCCGTCACCGCAAAGGCAGGGCGCACAAGGAAAAGAAACGCCGTCAGGCAGAGCAATGCTCTATAAAATATATTCTTAAATAATCTCATAATCCGAAAGAACTGTCGCAAAGATACAATAAAACTCAAAAAAGGCACAAAGAAAGATTGTTTTTCGTACTTTTGGCACGCATTATTAAAAGAAGCTGACATGACACAAATCTTCCACAACATGATAGCTGCCATTCTCGGCATATCAGAAAAACAAATCGGACAGACATTGTCCCTGCTCAATGACGGAGCAACAATCCCTTTCATCAGCCGCTACCGTAAAGAAATGACAGGCGGACTGGATGAAGTACAGATAGAAGCCATCCAAACCCATTACGAAAAGCTGAACGAAACAGCCAAGCGGAAGGAAACCATCATCAACACCATTCAGGAACAAGGGAAGATGACTCCGGAGTTGCAAAAGCGCATTGAAGAAACGTGGGACGGCACCGTTCTCGAAGATATCTACCTGCCCTACAAACCCAAGCGGAAAACACGCGCGGAAGCAGCCCGCCAGAAAGGACTCGAACCGCTCGCCACCATACTGATGCTCCAACGCGAGCCTCATCCCGAACAACGTGCCGCCGGTTTTGTGAAAGGCGACGTGAAAGATGCGGACGATGCCCTGAAAGGCGCACGCGACATCATTGCCGAGCAAGTCAGCGAAAACGAACGCGCCCGCAACACTCTGCGCAATACCTTTGCACGCCAAGCCGTACTGACCGCCAAAGTTGTAAAAGGAAAAGAGGAAGAAGGGGCCAAATACAGAGACTATTTCGATTGTTCGGAATCCCTGAAACGTTGCAGTTCGCACCGCTTGCTTGCCATTCGGCGCGCCGAAACCGAAGGGGTGCTCAAAGTGAGTATCAGCCCGAATGACGAAGAGTGCGTGGAACGGTTGGAAAGACAATTCGTGCGGAGCAACAATGCCTGCGGAAAACAGGTGGCCGAAGCCGTACAGGACGCGTACAAGCGTCTGCTGAAACCGTCCATCGAAACAGAGTTTGCCGCACAAAGTAAGGAGCGTGCCGATGATGAAGCCATCCGCGTCTTTGCGGAAAACCTGCGGCAACTGCTACTCGCCTCACCATTAGGGCAGAAGCGGGTAATGGGAATAGATCCGGGATTCCGTACCGGCTGCAAGGTGGTATGCCTGGATGCACAAGGCAATTTGCTGCATAATGAGAATATCTATCCGCATCCGCCTGTGAACCAAAGCAAAGAAGCATTCGCCAAACTGCAAAAGATGATAGAGGCATACAAGATCGAAGCCATCGCCATTGGAAACGGCACCGCCAGCCGCGAGACAGAGGATTTCCTGAAACGGCAGACATTCAACCGGGAAGTGCAGATCTTCATCGTCAGCGAACAAGGAGCTTCCATCTATTCCGCTTCCAAGATTGCCAGAGACGAGTTTCCAGAATACGATGTCACCGTACGCGGTGCAGTGTCCATTGCCCGCCGGCTTATGGACCCGTTGGCAGAGCTTGTCAAGATAGACCCGAAATCAATCGGCGTGGGACAATACCAGCATGACGTAGACCAAAGCAAACTCAAGAAATCTCTCGACCAGACCGTAGAGAACTGCGTCAACCTCGTCGGCGTGAACCTGAATACGGCAAGCAGCCACTTGCTTACATATATATCGGGACTCGGCCCGCAATTGGCGCAGAACATCGTGAATTACCGGGCAGAGAACGGAGCGTTCTCCTCCCGTAAAGAATTGATGAAAGTTCCGCGCATGGGCGCCAAGGCTTTCGAACAATGCGCCGGCTTCCTGCGCATACCGGATGCCAAGAACCCGTTGGACAATACGGCAGTGCATCCCGAAAGCTACCATATTGTGGAGCAAATGGCCAAGGATCTGAGATGCAGTGTAGCCGAATTAATAGCCGACAAGGAGCTGCGATTGAAGATACAACCGGAACGATACCTCTCTCCCACCGTCGGGATGCCCACCCTGAAAGATATTCTGCAAGAACTGGAAAAACCGGGACGCGACCCGCGCGGGCCTATCAAGGTATTCGAGTTCGACAAGAACGTGCGTACGATTGACGACCTTCGCATTGGCATGGAACTGCCGGGCATCGTGAGCAACATCACCAATTTCGGCGCTTTCGTCGATATAGGCATCAAAGAAAACGGCCTGATACACCTCTCCCAGCTTGCGCAGAAGTATGTATCAGACCCCAATGAGATTGTGTCCATCCATCAACAGGTACGCGTCAAGATACTGGGCGTGGATACCGAACGGAAACGCATACAGTTGACTATGATCGGAGTGGAACGTATTTAGGGGTTAGTGATTAACGTTAATCACTAATCTCTATATATCAGTTTATCCTTGTCATTGCCGAAAAGGTTATCGCCCAAAGTGGTGATTTTATTGCCGGTGGCAAGAACATGGCGCAAGTTGTCGCATCCCATGAACGCGCCATATTCTATGGCCGTCACACCGGAAGGCAATACCAACGTGCCGCACAAGCGTCCGCACCCGCTAAATGCACGCTGGCCTATACTTTTCAAGCCATGGGGCAGCTTGATATTGAGCAGATATTTCTTTTGCGTAAATGTATAGTCGGGAATAACCGTTGCATTACACCGGGAGAGATCCACACTCACCAGATTAGGCATGTAATTACGTATCAAAGTGAAGTCCGCCTCATCCATTTTTCCTTCCACCGTAAGGAAGTTCACATCTTTGGGCTGTATGCCTGCATGAATAAGTTCACTGGCAAGACTGCCCATAGCAGCTATCTGCACAGTGACACCCACCGGCTCACCTTCTATAAACGCGAATGTCTCCCACCTTTTGCCATTTCGATAGGCGTCACTGCTGCCCAGCGGTACGAATACGGCTGTCACACTGTCGGCCAAAGCTCCGGGCAACAAATTCGGGGGAGTTTTCTTACGTATCTGACAAATCTTCAGGTTGGTACATCCCTTGAATGCACCATCCTCTATATTCTTGACCTTGTCGGACAGGATTACTTGGGTTAAAGAAGTTTTTCCTGCAAACACGCTATCATTGATTTGCTTACAAAAGGCGTAAGACGGGATGCAGTTGGCAGGATAGACATAGAAACGGTCGGGGTGCGTACCGTTCTTTCCGGCATACATGCTGATAGAGGCATTGGATATATCCAGTATCTGCAGTTTCTTGAACTCATCCCGCAAGTGGCGGAAATCAATGGCATTCAGCTTGCCCTGCAAGACAAGGTGCGTTATCTCGTTAGCTTCCTCCTCGGTCAGCATCTCTACCAAAGTGCCGGGCTTTGCAACGGTATACCTTTTGGAAGTCTGGGCAGAGCTGTTCAATAGGATGCCCAAGCCGGCTATTACTAAAAATATCTTTTTCAGGTTCATGTTTTAAGTGTCAGATTGAGTTTATTTTTCAAAGATAAGAAGAAACTGCCAATTCCGAATAATGATTTTTTCTTTTTATTATTATTTTTGCCAGAGTTAAGAGAGGATGTGTCAAACAAAAGATCACTTTACCGATATATGGAAAATATAGAAAATGACTTCCCAATCAAACGTTTTGGAAAAGTTGCAATCGACATTATTGCATTTGCCGCATTGGCCGTTATACTTGTTACGATCATGAGTATTCCTTTCTCTGTGTTGTTTCTGAAAACGGACAAAGAAAGTCCGGACAGTATGTTTGTCTTCATGCTGAGCGAAACACTGATGCTGATAGGCGTATTCCTTTCCGCCTGGATTGTGTGGCACTTCCGCGGATTGTCATTGGCAGGTCTGGGGCGTTCGTTGGCAATGCGCCGGAAGGATTTATTATCAGGAGCGTTGCTGGCAATCGTTCTTTATGCAGTAGGCTTCGGCATATCCTTATTGGCAGGGGCGGTAAAGATTACAGGAGTTACATTCAATCCTTCTTCCCTATTGATCAGCTTTGTTTTCTTCTTGCTGGTAGCCGTTACGGAAGAGCTGGCATTGCGGGGCTTTGTACTGGAACGGATGCTGCAAGGCGGGATAAATAAATTCTGGGCTTTGTTCTTTTCCTCCGTTCTGTTCTCACTGATTCATATAGGCAATCCGAACTTCAACTTCCTGTCCTTTATCAATATTCTGCTGGCAGGTGTCCTTTTGGGTTCTTCCTATATATATACCCGCAACCTCTGCTTTCCGATAGCATTACATTGGTTCTGGAACTGGATACAAGGTCCTGTCTTGGGATATGAAGTCAGCGGGAATAAATTCGGTGAGAGCATGTTGACACTCCATCTGCCCGAAGCCAACCTGATGAACGGAGACGCTTTTGGCTTTGAAGGCTCCATGCTTTGTACAGTATTAATGATACTGGGAACAGGAGTGATTTTAAAAATGTTCAGTAAAAAAGATAGGAAAGTGTGTCAAAACTAACATTAACTATCATTTTACTCTGTCATTAGCTTCGCTCAAAACCTCTTCTGCCTTTTTTCATTAAGGTATAGTCAGAGCGAAGCGAAGAATCTACTCTCTGTGTGAGTAGGAGAAGAGATGCTTCACTACGTTCTGCATGACAGACTATACATTAGCGTAAGAAATAAAAGATATTTTGAGCGAAGCTAATGATAGGCTTGTCAGAGTTTTGACAACCTAACCTATATTATTTATTATACATCTTTGCCCTCAATTCCTTGATGTGGTCGGAAGTGATATATTCATCATACTCCATCATCTTGTCAATAATACCGTTCGGAGTCAGCTCGATGATACGGTTTGCCACAGTCTGGATAAACTCGTGGTCATGGGATGAGAACAGGATATTGCCCTTATACGTCTTCAGGTTATTGTTGAATGCCTGAATAGACTCCAAGTCGAGGTGGTTGGTCGGCGTATCCAGAATCAGGCAGTTGGCATTGCGCAACTGCATACGTGCAATCATACAACGCATCTTCTCACCTCCCGACAATACGCTTGCCTTCTTCAGCACTTCTTCACCGGAGAAAAGCATACGTCCGAGGAAGCTCTTCATGTAGACCTCATTGCCCTCGCCGAACTGGCTCAACCAGTCCACCAGATTCAGATCCGTATTAAAGAAGCTCGTATTATCCAACGGCAGATAGGCTGTGGTGATCGTAACACCCCAATTGAAAGTTCCGGAATCGGGTTTCATGTTTTCGTTGATAATCTCAAACAAAGCAGTCATGGCACGCGGGTCATGTGAGAGGAATACAATCTTATCCCCCTTCTCCACATTGAAATTCACATCGCGGAACAGTACCGTACCGTCCTCCAATGTCTTGGTCAGTCCCGATACTTCCAGAATCTGATTTCCCGGTTCGCGTTCCGGAGTAAAGATGATACCCGGATATTTACGGGATGACGGTTTGATTTCTTCCACATTCAGTTTTTCGAGCATCTTCTTGCGGCTGGTGGTCTGCTTGCTCTTCGCCACATTGGCGCTGAAACGGCGGATAAACTCTTCCAGCTCTTTCTTCTTCTCCTCGGCCTTAGCCTTTTGATTCTGCTGCTGACGGAGAGCCAACTGGCTCGACTCATACCAGAAACTATAATTACCGGCAAAGAGGTTAATCTTTCCGTAATCAATATCCACCGTATGCGTACAAACAGAATCGAGGAAGTGGCGGTCGTGGCTTACCACCAAGACAGTATGTTCAAAGTTGGCAAGGTAGTCTTCCAGCCAGGTAACGGTTTCCATATCCAAGTCATTGGTGGGCTCATCCAGCAAGAGGTTATCGGGATTGCCATACAGGGCCTGCGCCAACATCACACGTACTTTTTCCTTATTGTTCAGCTCGCCCATCAGCACGTAATGCTTGTCCTCCCTGATGCCCAACCCGCTCAACAAGGCGGCTGCATCGCTTTCGGCATTCCAGCCGTCGAGTTCGGCGAATTTCTCTTCCAGTTCGGAAACCTTCAAGCCGTCCTCATCGGTAAAGTCCTCTTTGGCATAGAGCTCTTCGCGTTGCTTCATGATGTCCCACAACACTGTGTGTCCCATCATCACAGTATCCATCACCGTATAAGCATCCCACTTGAAGTGGTCCTGACTCAAAACGGAAAGACGCTCGCCCGGCCCCAACATGATAGATCCCGTTGTCGGATCCAAGTCTCCTGAGATAGTCCGCAGGAAAGTGGACTTTCCAGCGCCGTTAGCACCGATTATACCATAACAATTACCACTTGTAAACTTCAAGTTCACATCATTAAACAACACTCTTTTACCAAACTGTACCGATACGTTCGAGACTGTAATCATCTTTATATTTACTATTTAATACCTATAATTCTGCAATTTGCGGGTGCAAAGGTAGGAAAAATCCACGAGATTCAGGTAGACTTCAGCAGAATAAAGTAAGATGCCGGAAGTTGTAAAGAGCCTTTTTCAGCTTATTACCTGATTCTTCCGAAGAATATTGTCAAATAACCCGATGCCCGACTCCGTCATAATCCCCCTGAGCATAAAGGTCGCCGAACTATGCAGCATGGCAGGCAGACATTCCGCTACCCTTGCATTATAAAGCAAGGCTGTAAAGGACTCAACGAACGTACGTACTTCCAAATCCGGAATGATATGTCTCTCCTTCAGGCAAGCCGAAAGGGTTTTCTCTAACTCGTCCGACCATATACGATTGTATAGATTATAGATGTATTTATATTCCAAATGCCGGGAAACATCAAGCCAAAAGACACATGCAGCCTTATATAAATTCTCGATATATGCTTTAGAAACCGCCCAAAGATATTCCAATATGTCAGGAGAATCATACCTGATGATATGGAATGTATTCTCAATTCTACTCTGATAGACCCACCAACAGGTATTTATAAGATTATCTTTTGTAGTATAAATCTGATATATAGTCCGTTTAGAAATATTCATATTCCGGGCAATATCATCCATACGAACAGCCCGGATACCATATTGCCTCAAAGATTGTGAAGTAAAAGCAATTATTCTTTTTTCAGTACTCTCATCCATAATAGTTACATACAAAAATAGTTAGTCAGTCATTCATTTTCCGGCCTAAAAATAAACAGGTTTATTAATATCTGGAAAATTATTTTCCCCAATCCATAAAAATAAGCGCTGAAAGCCTTAAATAAGCGCACGAAATGATTGGGAGACATTCCTATTTATAGAGCATTTCGCTGTCAATCTGACATAAAAGTATTACCTTTGCGGCGTTTTTGGCAAAAGCAGCCAATTTGGCAAAGTTATTGCTATAAAAAACATATCATATTAACTTAACCCTTAGCAGCAATGAAAGCAAAACCATTTTATAAGAATAACAAGCATAACAATAATATGGATTCTAAAGAAAAAGAAAACATCAACGAAGAAGAGTTGAAAGCACAAGCTGTTCCGGAAGAGAACGGTGAAGAGGCAACCGAGAAAGAGGAAGTTACCCTGACTGAGGAAGAGAAGCTCGCTCAAGAATTGGAGAAAGCCCACGCAGAGATTGAAGACCAGAAAGACAAATACCTGCGTCTCTCCGCCGAATTCGACAACTACCGCAAACGCACGATGAAAGAAAAAGCCGAACTGATCCTGAACGGCGGTGAAAAGAGCATCAGCAGTATCCTTCCCATTGTGGACGACTTTGAACGTGCTTTGAAGAATATGGAGACTGCCACCGACGTGGCTGCTGTGAAAGAGGGTGTAGAGCTCATCTATAACAAATTCATGACGGTACTGGGACACAACGGCGTCAAAGTAATTGAAACCAAAGAGCAACCGCTTGATACAGACTACCATGAAGCCATTGCCGTAATTCCGGCTCCCGACGAAGCTTTGAAAGGCAAGATTCTGGACTGCGTGCAAACAGGTTACATGCTAAACGACAAAGTAATCCGCCATGCCAAAGTAGTGGTTGGAGAATAACATACACAGTTATATGGAAAAAAGAGATTATTACGAAGTACTGGAAGTCGAGAAAACAGCATCGGTAGACGAGATAAAGAAAGCTTATCGCAAAAAGGCTATCCAATACCACCCGGACAAAAACCCCGGCGACAAGGTAGCCGAAGAGAAGTTCAAAGAAGCGGCAGAAGCATACGATGTATTAAGTAATCCGGACAAGCGTGCCCGTTACGACCAATTCGGTCATGCCGGAATGAGCGGCGCAGCCGGCAATGGCGGTCCGTTCGGCGGTTTCAGCGGCGGCATGTCCATGGATGACATATTCTCCATGTTCGGCGACATATTTGGCGGACACAGTGGTGGTTTTGGCGGCGGCTTCAGTGGTTTCGGCGGATTTGGCGACGGAGGCGCACAACAGCAACGGCGGTATCGCGGCTCTGACTTACGCGTCAAAGTGAAACTAAACCTCAAGGAGATTTCTACCGGAGTAGAAAAGAAATTCAAGCTGAAAAAGTACGTGCCTTGCAGTCACTGTCATGGAACCGGCGCCGAAGGAGACGGAGGTGCAGAGACCTGCCCCACTTGCAAAGGCAGCGGTACGGTGATCCGCAACCAGCAGACCATTCTCGGAACGATGCAGACGCGCACCACCTGTCCCACCTGCGGCGGTGAAGGCAAAGTAATCAAGAACAAGTGTAAGGAGTGTGCCGGTGAAGGTATCGTGTACGGTGAGGAAGTCGTTACCGTAAACATTCCCAAAGGCGTAGCCGAAGGCATGCAGCTCTCTATGGGTGGCAAAGGTAATGCCGGCAAGCACAACGGTGTGCCGGGCGACCTGCTGATTCTCGTAGAAGAAGAGCAGGACAAGGAACTGATCCGCGATGAAAACGACCTGATATACAACCTGCTCCTTAGCTTCCCAACCGCAGCATTGGGCGGTGCGGTGGAGATACCCACCATTGACGGAAAAGTAAAGGTGAAAATCGAGTCGGGTACGCAACCGGGCAAGGTTCTCCGCCTGCGTGGCAAAGGTTTGCCCAACGTCAACGGATACGGAACGGGGGATTTATTGGTGAATGTCAGCGTCTATGTCCCTGAAACCCTGAACAAAGAAGAGAAAAAAGCATTGGAAGAAATGGAAAGCTCGGACAACTTCAAGCCGAACACTTCCATCAAGGAAAAAATCTTCAAGAAGTTCAAGAGTCTGTTTGACTAAGCAATAAAACATTTCAGCATATATGCAGGAAGACAGGTTCCAAAAGGATATTTTTATCAGTAGATTAGACGGTTTTTCCCGCCTAATCTACTGATTTTCATTTTACCAAGTGATAACCTTATCAATAATAGCCTGTTGTTCAGAATTACAATTGCTTTCCATTCATTGTTCGTAATCCTCGCCTTGTATTCCTAACTCGTCATTGCTCATAGCATTGGCTATATCTATTTTCAATTCCTCATCATAGTCTTTACTTATCATAAAACTGTTGACGATGCAATAGTACCTCTGCATATAGAGTGTGCCGAACATTGTCCTTTGAATCGAGCTTCAATACTTCCCTGTATTCCTTTGCATTCTCTTTAAAAACAGCTTTGTAGATAAAATCTGTAATCTGAGAATACTTGTAGGTGTGGTGTCCGTCCACATATCGATTAATGGCAGAAGTAAGATTTTTACGATAATTCTCTTCTGTTATTGCAGCAGGTAGGTAGTTTACATCCCTACGGTTAATGTATTTCGTTCCACCACCTGTTTTTTCATTGATAGTAGCAATTACAAAATCCAAGATAAGACTACGAACTTTCTTCGCTTGCTCACTCTCTGTAAGAAGCATGCCCATGTTTAAAAATGAGCGGAAATTAAACAATCCGAGCTGAGTCGTTTTGCTCCCGACATTTATGACGGGAGCAAATTGTAACTTCAACTCTTTCAAATGTTTACCCTTACATAAAGCATAACCGTTAGCAAATAATTCATCTGAATATTTTTCTAAATAACGTTCTATTGTCCGCTCTTCTACTTCATAAAAATCTGCAACCATTTTTTTTGTAAAGCGGTATTCTCCCTCAAAGAGCATTCCTGTAATATCAAGATGCTCTTGTATCTTACTAATCGCAAAACGGTTGTTAAGTACATTCTGCCTTTCAATGTTTGAGATTGTCAAATCTTTCATATCACTCTACAATTAGTTACAAGGTTTTATATCTATACCGAGAATCTTTTGAATCTCAGATAACAAATTTATATAATTTATCCGACAAGAAGGCAACTTCCTATAAATAATTATTACAGGAAGTAAAAAATCAGCCACGAAAGGTCATTCTCATTCCTCTGCACCACCCCTTGAGGCAATAAACGTAGACGCCGGCAGCCCTGCACCATTAACCAGATTGGCACGTGTAAAGGGTTGCCAAGCGTAACGTATATAACGGGGATTCTTGACTTTGTCACTATATACTTTCAGGGAGTTTCCTTCTATCTCCGCAACGGCAGGTTCGAATTTACCTCCAACTCCGGCTACCTCAAATGCACGCAACGGTTTTCCGTCGGCGGCATGCAATCCCTCTCCGTAATCGAATGTCACATACACGAATCCGTTCCGAAATTCAGCATTACGCAACAGAGGTCCGGAAGGAACAATCCACTTCCACCCATAAGTTTTACTCAACGCCCAATAAGCCAGCCGCTCTCCAACCGGTTTCTTATTCTTGGGATGCACATCCAAAGAATCCCCCTGATCGCTCGACACGACCACACCGGTATTTTTGATTTTCCCCATCAATCTCCTCTGGCTATCACGAAACTGCGGCCATGACGGTCTGTCCATACTGGAAAGCTGTACATAGTAGAAAGGTAAAGTATCATTGCTCCAGTTCCTGCGCCAACTCTTCACAAGGAGGGTGAACAGTGTTTCATGAGCCGCCACATTATGCGCATTGGATTCACCCTGATACCAAATTACCCCTTTCAGCGGAAACTGTTCCAAAGGAAGAATTCCCGCCTCAAACAAGTAACAAGGTTCAAAAGGATGACGTTGTGATTTATTCTCCGCCTTGCCAAGATTCCGGATAGCCTTGCCACGTACCCAGTCCTGAATAAGTTCATTATGCATCCAATCTTTCAATATCACCGGAAATTGACGTTGCAAGGTTTCGCGGTCTATCCAAGCCTCGGCAGGAGAGCCACCAATGGCATTACATATCAGCCCCACAGGAACTTTCAGGCTATCCTGCAACATTTTCCCAAAGTAATAAGCCACAGCCGAAAAATCTTCTACCGACTGTGGAGAAGCAGTCCTCCACTTTGTGCACGCATAATACTGCAGATTGTTTACCGAGTCCAAAAAATCACTCTCCCATTCCACCGAATTAAGCGGTCGGGAAGGTTTCATGTCAAATAAGCGGATCCGGTCATTGGCCGCTTGCCGAATATCATTTTGGGCATCTATTGCATTTCTCAACATAAACGCCATATTGGATTGTCCGGAACAGAGCCAAACTTCTCCTGCAAGTACATCTTTATATTGCAACCGATATACTCCGTCTGTCACAGTCAGCGTATATGGTCCTCCTGCCTGCAAAGGCGGCAGGCTCACTTCCCAATGTCCATCATTACCGGCTCTTGCTTCCCGGCAATGCCCGGCTATGCTCACTGTAACCATTGCCCCGGCAGCCGCTTCACCATGAATATGCAGGCGGCAGTCACGTTGCAACACCATGCTGTCGGTGTAAGCCATCGGCATTCTTAGTTGTCCGGGCTTTTCCGCCATTGGCAAACTTACTGTTTTCACCGCTTTTACGGCTTCAAGTCGATACCCATCCTCTTGTGCTTTCACCATCAGGGCCAATGCCACAATGATCAATAAGCCGGTCACTTTTTTCATAGCTACATATTATTTCACATTCTCCAGCTTGAGAGTCCACGCATAATCGCATGGAGCTTCTCCATATTCAATGACAGGAATTGTAACCTCAATGTTTTTGCCTTTTTGCTTCCAAAGCAATGTCTTATTCAAACCTAACATCGAGATTCTTGTATTGTTAGTAGATTGTATGTTTTTCAACACGAACTTTCCACTTTTCAAGACGGGCAGGATGGCATACACATCCCCCTTGGCGGACTGGGTGAAGAAGGCTTCCTTCACAGCCTGCCCTTTTTCCGGACATACGGTCTGAGCCAAGATGGCATCGCCGCTAACGTAATACTTACCTTTTTTCAATCCCTCTCTTGCACCTGCCGACCATTGGAAACTCTCTCTCCACTTATGCGTATCGTAAATGGCTTCACCGTTCACAGCCAGCCATTTGCCCATTTGCAGCAGACGTTCCTGCATGACGGGAGGTATCTTTCCGTTGGCGTCCGGAGCGATGCCCAGCAACAGGTTGCCACCTCTGGCAACAATGTTAGTCAAAGTCAGCACCAGACCTTTGGGCGAAGAATAGTCCTCAATATCTTCATTCCGGTTCAATCCGAAAGAGAAGCCGATGCCTCTACATTCCTCCCAAGGTTTTTCCACGTCCAAGTCGGATGTGCTATATTCCGAGGTGAAGAAATCCCCATGCACATGCTTCATGCCTTTGGCCCACCGGTCGTTGACCACCACTTTGTCCTTTACGTCCGTTGTTGAATACAGCCATGCCAGAAAGTCCTTTATTTTATAAATATCTTCCGAGTATCCGCCATTTCCGTCCGACCAAAGCAAGTCCGGCTTGTAATTGGTAACCAGCTCCTTACACTGCGGAAACAGATGCTCCTTCACATAGCAGTCCATTCTTCCGCGCATACACAGCGGACTGTCCCACTCTATCATGGAATAATACAGCCCTACTCTCAGTCCCTTGCCGCGGACAGCTTCCGTAAACTCTCCCACAAGGTCTCTTCCGGGACCGATATCCATACTGTTCCAAGGCCGTCCGAAATCTCGTGAAGCCTCCTTGCTTGGCCACAGTGCATAGCCGTCGTGATGCTTTGTGGTAAGCACCACATACTTGGCTCCTGCTTTCTCAAACAGTTCCGCCCATTGTACAGGGTTGTAGTCCAAGGCTTTGAACATGGCTGCAAAATCGGCATAGCTCTTCTCTCCATACATTTTTTTGTGATATTCATATACCTCATCCCCCTTAAAATCCCCGTTTCCAAAGAGATCCTTCTTGTCTGCCCAATGCTTGTACCATTCGGCATACGTGCCTTTCGGCGACCATGCAGGCACAGAGTACAGTCCCCAATGGATAAATATCCCGAACTTGGCATTACCGAACCATGACGGCACAGGACGGCTGTCCAATGACTCCCAGGTGGGTTGATACACTTTTTCTTGCGCTTTCATCATCAGGACAAATGCCAGCATGATGGACAAACTAATCACTTTCTTCATTTTCTATACATTGTTATTGACATGAACCAAAAGTCGGGGCTGATTCATATTCCCCCATCTAATTGAAAAGATTTATTACCATTAAAACATCCTTTTATAACCAACTGATTATCAAGGCAAACGAAATAGGTTGATTCAGTCGTATACAGAGTCTATCTCAGTCGTATACTTAGGGTATCTCAGTATACGACTGAGATACCCTGAATATGGGAGTCATCTTCCGACGCATTACATTTGTAAAGACTTATCATCTTCTTTTCAATTCTTCTATCTCTTTTTGTTGCTTAATGATGTACAGCGTCAGCTCTTCTATTTTCTGCAACAGCACCTTATTCATATCATGTTGCGAATAGCCCTCTTCCGCCACTTGGGCAGCCGACGGAACATCCGGAAGATGTTCGTTTTCAGCAATGAAAGATTCCACTTCTTTCAACGGTTTCAGGTTGTAGTTGCGCGAAAAGACAAAGTCCGCCCAAGTTGACTTCGGAGCAATGGCATAGTCCTCGGAAAGGATGCCTTTATAGACAAACATGCCGTACTTGTTTTTCAGCTCTTCCCGTATTTGGGCGGCCTGTACTTCCGTAATTCCTACATACAGATTACGCTGTACCGGGTCTATGTAGAAACAGCTACGCTTGTTCGTACCCAAAAGAAAACCATGATTGGAGAGAGTTCCGATCCATGTACAGGTAGAATCACTATTCACTCCTACAAGGGTCTCCACATTCTTTTGCTTTAAGTATATGGCTCCTCCTATATTCAATTTATGCAAATTGCTGTTTGAGCCAATCCGCACTTTTCCCTCCGTAGTAATCAAAAGATTGGGGGCATCGTCCGCTTTCACTTGACCGTTTCCCCAAAAGCCAATCGACCCTGTACTTCCAATGCGCAGCATCTTGTTATTCGGATTATCAATAGTGGGATCGTCGTTTCTCCCGATGCCCATGCTTGTCCAGAATTTCTGATTAAAGAGAACATCATCGTACATATAGATACGCTTCGCTCTCACAGATTGAATGTGCAGGCCTTGAAAGTCCACATTAGACGTAATGCTTGTTTTTCCGCTGGCAGCCACCAAGTCAAGGGTCGTTTCAGTACCCGGAGTCAGGCTTCTGGCAGAAAGTCCTTCTGCTCCAACCCATCCTTCCACTCCGACCGTTAATTGAGAAATATTGCTGATGATACTACTCAAACGGCTTGGATCCGACGTGCTTCCCGGCCTCAAAAATCCCCATTTACCACCTCCGTTTACAAATCCGCGGCAAATGGAGCCGGATGTAAAACCTATGCCTGTATAGCTATCTCCTGTGGCTAATGACAAGTTAGCAATCCACTCCGGCTTACCGGCTTCACCGAAACCTCGCCACATGTTATAATACGTCTGTGCATTCACACCGGAATAAAATCCGCATATCAAACAAATAAATAAAATATGTCTTTTCATCGTTTTTCAGTTTTAAAATTATACTTCATTTTCCTCAATAAAAGTTCAGTCCTACAACCATGCTCCTACTCAATCTCTTTTCTATTTGAGCTTCCGGAGGATAATATAGCTTGCAAATTGGCAGAATTCCAAAAGTCGGAAGTACCGGCAGGCAGTTTCGGCGCTATTTCTACGTGACTGATGCTCCCCCTAAAAGGTTCCGCAGAGGAGCTGTTCTTGGCACCGACTGTTATTTTATTCATGCCTGCCACAAAAGAAGAAAGTTCCAAATAGGCAAAACCTCTTGCATTGGCACTATCTGCCGGTGTTATAGTTTCTGCCGTATGCTTCCAATTCCATAAAATGTCCTGTTGAACTACCTTTTCATAGTTAATGACCGGACACGAAACCCTAAAGACAGCAGATTCTTCTTTTTGAGACTTTGCATATTTACGGTCAGTATTCTTCACTGCCTCAAAGGTGAGTATCACTTCCTTATTGGCAAAACTCTTCCCTGTGGGCGGAGCAATCGTCATATTTGCGAAAGGAATACCGTCTTTTCTCATTTCATATTGAAAAGCTCCGGAAGAGTTATAATAAATGCCTATATCATCATTTTCAGTTCCATACAACCTCAAAACAGCCTGTTGACTCGTACCGGAAACCGGAGTGAGTTTCACAGCAATAGATCCCATAGTCTTGTCAACAGGCATTTTCTGATTGGGTAACCTGACAAGGTGACTGAAGTCTTGAGTAGAATAAGGAGAAGACGGAGTTGCCGGTATATAGCTCCACAAGTCTCCCCCTTCGTAATTTGAAGGAGCAGTCAGATCGAGCGAAGCCTCATCACTCCCCTTACCTTTATTGAACTTTATTCCGTACAAAACCGCATTTTTAGTCATAGCCTGCAAAACCACCGGAAATTCCGGAAAATCTTTTATGGACACAATCTCCTGAGGATGTAATTGCGAATAGTCCCTCAAGTACTCCAGCAAGAAATATTTACTGCTTCCGTCTTTTCCCTGCGTTATGAACCCAACCGCCTCATAATTGTCCGAAATTGTATGTGTGCCCTTCACCGAACTTCCTAAAGTACCGCCCAAAAAGGCTCCTTTCCCATGATCGCCACTTGCCACAAACGAATACATCAGCACCGCCGCATAACTGTTTAACTCGGTCAAAGACTTCCCCCGGGGATCATCAGTAACATCGGCAAGAATATAAGGGAAAAAACTGCTTCCCTCTCTGAAAGCATTATACATGGAAAACTTAGGCATATCATCCACTGATATAGGGTAAGTAGTGGCCTCCATCGAATAAAAATTCTTAGGTGTATTCTCCGCCTTCAACCCTGCCATTTTACCATACTTCCCAATGGCGAGTGAGATTCCCGGATTCCTACCCTTCACATGCCTGATGTTGGAAGCTGCATAAAAATAATAAGTATCCAACGGATTTGTGGAGAAGCGGGTGTTCAGAACCGGTTTCCCGATATTGATACATCCATAGTCATCACTCTGTGGATCAGTTCCATTATCCAAAAACGGAATTCCCGGTTTCAGATATTTCCAGTTAATTCCGTCATTAGATATGGCCAGTTCCGTACGTTGTTTGTGCTGCACCTCTACATCGCCTTCGGTTCCAAACATTGTCACCAGTCCCCACCAGATGTCTTTCTCAAAATCCGGCAAACGGACAGGCTGCATACTGTATGGCTCCCAACGTAAGGTTGACATGTCCAAAGCAATGGTAAAATCCACATTTTTGGAAACCAACTGAGATCCTATTTCCGTTACGGTCTCCCTGCGATACCTTTTTCGGGCATCAGGGCGCAAGGGCAATGTTTCTCCCTGTTTCAGTGCAGACCGTTTTCCGTTCAGACGAGAGACAAAATAATATTTCCCATTATGCTTGAAATAATTCATGTGGGTGTCTCCGTTTATAAACTTAAACGTGTACTTTTTCTGATTGGTGACCCTGTCGTTTTTCATTGTGGCAAAATCTTGCAGGACACCATTGGCAGTAAAGGTCTTATTCATTTCATACCCTGCAAGCATTTTGTTTTTAGACTCCCGTTGAGGGAGGTAAATAAGCTTGATTGGTTTGTTCCGGATTTGATAATCATCATATATGCCAAAACTTTCCACATCAACCGCTACAATGTTAGTAGCCTGATAGCCGCTGGCATATACGGATGATATTTTATCATCGCCGGTTTTCCCCGCAGGATTATACCAATACAAACCGGCATCGGGACGTTGCCAGGCATTTACATCGTTTGTATTGTTAGTATAGACCTAACCCCCATTTTAGAGGGAGGTGTAGCCGAATAAGCCACCCAGCTCGAGATGTATATAGACAGATTTCCATTGGGGTCTCTGATAATATTGGGCATGCCATTTTCCAGATATGTTTCCCAAGGATATAAAGTAGGATTAGGCCTTATGATGTTGCTGCCATTATTATACTTGGTCAAAGGCTTTATATATACATCATCGGTAGTGTATAGAAACAAAGCCGGATTCACAGCCGAGTATTTTTGTTCACTTTGGGCAAAAACATATACGACACTACATAAATAAAAAACAAAGACAAGAAGTTTATTCATAGTACAGTATATTAAAGAATAATAGTTATAACCGATAGCAACCAAAACTATGTTTTGGCCCGCATAGAGACTGTTATTGCTCGGAAACAATACTGAGGTACACTTATCAAACTATTATCCCCCCTTCCTGAAGTGATAAGTTTATTACTAACTACTTGTCATATCTCAAAAAAATACGGATAAACTAAAAAAGTGAAAAAAATTATAGGTTTATATATGCTTTTATTTTATGTCCACTCCTGCCGGATTCAAGCCCGGTCCGCCTCCGGCAGTATAACCGCCGCTTTCACCGGTTTTCCACGATGAAATCCAAAATGAATACAAATCACCATCCGTCAAGTAGAACTTCAGACTTATGTTTTTCCCTGATAGTTCAGACAAATCCGTCTTGTTTTTCCAGACAATCATTTGCTTCGTACTGTCCATTCGTCTCAAAATGCTGCAATCTTTCTTTGTAAATCCGGGTATCGGAGTACCCTTTGCATCCAAGACCTCAACGAGCAGTTTCCCTTTCTTTCGATGCACATCCACATTCACAAACAAATAATTGCCGTTAACGGTAACCGCGTCAGTAATAAAATGCCCTTCTTCGGTTCCGGCTTGCATGGATACAAAGCCGTCACGACGTAATGCCGCAAGGCCTGTCGCGAAGTTTGAATCGTGCACAGGTTTGCTGTTGTAGCGTCCGCTTACATAGAAATAGAGCGAATCGCCCACTATCAGCGGATTGCCCGCTGTGGATTGAACATTACCCGCATTCCATGCCTTGGCATCATCACTGACCGGAAGAAACGGTTGTTTAAACTCACGATTCCAATGAAATCCGTCATCGCTCCATCCTATCAGAACTTCATTCCGTTTCTGAATGTTCAGGCGGTCGCAAGCGTCATTCTCCGGCCCCTGCCAAACGGTGAAATAACCGATTAAACTGCTTTCATAGGGCATAGCCTCGTGATTGTATATTTGCGGACGTATCTCGGGAAAGTCAGGATGCCGGGGATCATCATCTTCAGCATTAAACCAATACTTGATGAATTTGTCACTCTTGTTATCGTACACCCTATGCGCCAGACTTACCAGCATTTCAGGGTCTTCGTGTGCCAAGAAACAACGCGAACGACGATATTTCTTTCCGTTGATCGTTTTCAAAGATAGCACATATTTACCGCGGAACGGGTCGTAATAAGCAGCACAGCGGTCATACAGTTCACCGGAAAGCGCCTTAGGCTCGCTCCAATGAATACCGTCCGCAGAATACTTCAACTGCATACTGACCGAAGCTCCTGTGTTAAATTCCACCACAAACATTTTGTAACGTTTAGCTGCATCCCGTTCAAACTTATCGAGTAATACCGATACACAATCATGCTCTGTGGTATCTACGATATTAGTACCGGGCACAACGTCCAGCTCAGGTTTCACCCAATGCTTGCCGTCGTCCGATACCGCATAGCAAGTTATCAGCCCGTATTTCTTTCCACCTCCGGCAGAATACCACATCTTATATTTACCCTCAATCTCATCATACCACACACCGCCACTGAAAGGAGCAGCATAAGGGTCGCCGGTAGCACCCAGTTCCCATTTCTTATCGGCCTTAAGCACCGGATTACCCTCATAATAGGTAGGCGTATGGAATGCCCGTTCCACTCCTTCTTGCTTAGAGAAAGAATGATTGGCAACCAATATACGTCCATTTTGGGCAAACAAACCAACTGAACAAAAGAGCAAGCCGAAAACAAAAAAACTTTTCATCATATATAAATCTTTTACATATTTACTAATAGCCCGAATTAACGGTGAAAAGCATAGGCCTACACACATATCTGCAAAACAACGCACCTATCTGTATAGACCTATACCATTATCTGCATCGGGCGATGCAGTTATATTACCCTAAAAATCTACTTCTGAAGACCGGTACGTTGAGGATTTTGTCCACTCATAGGCCACGCGGAATTAGTATTGTAGGATGTAGCTTCGGAAGTAACACACAACATTACGTCAGCACCGTCCTTTTTCACTGAAACATACAAATTACCCTTATCATCCATCACCGGAGAAGAAGCAGTGCTATCTCCTATTTTCTGAGAAGAGAATAATTTGCCGTCCGGCTTCAATATATAGTAAGTGGCATCGGCTGTGATGAAATGTATATAGCCGCGATTATCGATAAGAGGAACAGTCTGAGCATCTGATTCGGTTTTATAATGCCATTTCAAAGAACCGTCAGAGCCAAGGGCTACCACACCTGCACCATTGGAACCAGATGCCTTACCACCATTGGCATAAACTGTACCATCTTCACCCAATACAACACCACCGTCGGGAATAGCACCCACAGTTTCATATTTCCATTTCAAAGAGCCATTAGGATCCAAAGCTATTACAGCGCCTGCACCAGATGAAAGATCAATTACGGAATAAAGAGTCCCATCATTCCCTACTGTAACAGAAGCACTTCTCAATGTACCTGTGAGAGCATCTGATGCATTTCCAAAGTCCGTATTATAAAGCCATTTTTTATTATCTCCACTGGTATTATAAGCATAAAGTCCTGTATTTCCTTTACCAAACATATAAGCCGTTCCGTCTTTTGCCAATGATATACCTCCGGTAACCTCCGGACAGTCAGTTGAAGCCAACTCAGTAACAGCACCGCTTGGTGTCAGCTTAAAGACTTCATTTTTTCTATTAGCGACATAAATATTACCATCAGCATCAATAGCCGGAGTGATAGCATATAAATTAACATTACCTCCAACTGCTTGATGCCATTTCTTTGCACCATTTGCATCTACTGCGAGAGTATATAGGTGACGTTTTGCATTTGCAGATTGTAAATCTCTAACAACTATGTAAACAGAACCATCTTTCCCTACTGACGGACTGCTAAATACATCTTTAACAAGAACATTTGGCTCGGCATCATGCAAACCTACACTTATATCAAATGTCCATTTTGCAGCTCCATTCGTTACATCAAAAGCATTTAATGTGGCAGGTGCACCATTACCCGCGCTTGCAAGCATATAGACAGCTGAACCATCCTTAGCCAAAGCCGGAGACGGGACACCTTTCACAACGCCATTCAGAGCCGAACTCCACTGCACAGCAATCACCTGTGATGGATCCAGTACCGTTACGCTTTTCGTAATGCTTGCCGTCAATCCATAACTATCGGTTACCGTTAATTTCACAGCATAGGCTCCCGCTTCAGTATAAGTAAATGTAGGATTCTGCTTATCGGAAGTAGTTCCTGCTTCATCACCAAACTCCCACAAATAAGAAGTGATAGTAGTACCCGACTTGGTGGTAGTGGCATCCGTAAAGGTTGTCAAATCCCCCATTACATATTTTTTCTTATCGAACGTAAAATCGGGAGTAGTAGGATTAATCACTGTTATTTCTTTCTGGCTGCTCACCTTCAAGCCGTTACTATCCGTAACCGTAAGTTTCACCAAATAGATGCCATCTTTCTTGAAAACAAAAGTAGGGCTTTGTTCGGTGGAAGTTGACTTATCGGCATCGCCAAACTCCCATAAATAAGCTACAATTTTAGTACCTTCATTAGGAACGGTAGCATCTGTAAAGGTTACAGACTCTCCTACCTCATATTGTTCACCTACCGCAAATCCGGGCCTCGCCGCCGTATGGTAGATCGTTTCCTCATCCTTGCACGATGTTACAAATATCAATAACACAGAAAACAAGATATATGCTATATTTTTCATACTATTAATTTTAATTATTCGTTTATATCAAGACCTGATTTGTTTAATCCCGGACCTCCACCTGCCGTATATCCTTGACTTTCGCCCGTAGCATTGGGAGATACCCAGAAAGAGTAGATTTCACCATCGGTGATATAGAACCTCACTTTTATGACTTGGCCTTTCAAAGAAGCTAAAGTAGCATTTCCTTTCCACTCTACTTTTTGTTTCACGCCGTCAGCAGTTATTGGCTTACAATCCGCTTTGGCAAAGCCGGGAATGACAGTGCCGTCAGCTTTCAGCAATTCCACTCTAAGTTCACCCGTCACTTTGGTATTGACGTAAAAGTGTTCACCTGTGAATCTCAGCTTCGGTGTCAGCAACTCACCTGTTCCTTTCATGGAGACAAAACCATCACGACGCAAAGTAGCCAGTCCGGTGGAAGTTATTTCATTTGTACCGTCCAAACGGCGTCCGCTCAAATAAAAATAGAGTTTATCACCCACAATGAGCGGTGCACCTACTACGGATTGCAAATTCCCGTTATTCCATGCCGCACGATTATCGTCCACTGCCATGAAAGGATTCATGTCCTCCCTGTACCAACTGTAACCATCGCGGCTGTAACCCACCATTATCTGGTTGCGTTTAATCACATTGTCCTGAGAACAAACATCATTTTCGGGACCTTGCCACACCGAGAAGAAACCCAGCATGATACTTTCATACGGAGTGGCGTCCAAATTATAAATGCCGGGAGAACCGTCGTTATTATTATAAGTCGGATGCTTCTGCTCATTGCGCCATGGACCAAACCAAAATGCTTTCAAATCGGCTTTTGCCTTTTGATTGCCTGTTGCCGGATCGATATTTTCATAATAATCACGTGCCCGTACCGTATAAGGGTCGGAAGAATTCACACGCACATTATGCCTCATGCTCCACACCCACACATTGCGGAAAGGATTCTTATACACCGTAGAACGGTCGGCAATAGCCTGTGAAGGCGTGGAATTATCGCGCCACTGTTTTCCGTCGGCAGATGTCTTATAATGATATTTCCAGTTGCCTTTTCCTCCTGCCACCTGAAACATCTTGAAACGCTTGGAAGCATTGGACTCCTGTTTGTCCAACCATACAACCGATGCATCACGTTCAGAACCTTTATCTACAATATTAGTTCCCGACACAACCGACAGTACAGGTTTCGTCCAGTTAATCCCATCGACTGACTCTGCATAACACGTCACTCCTGCACCATTGATAGCATGAGTTCCACCACCTGCCATATACCACATTTTATATTTTGAATCGGCCTCGTCATACCAGACACCATCACTGAACGGCGCAGCAAAAGCTGCTCCTTTATTGCCCATCTTTTCCCAGTCTTTATCCGGTTGAAGTATCGGATTGGCCGAAGAGTATTCAGGATAATAAAATACCCGCTTCAACGAAGTGCTCTCAATCAAAAAGTTATCGACGAACAATTGTCTGCCTGTGGATATATTCACCACCTCGGGTTTGTTCACCAGATAGAAAGGAGACATTCCACTGCGTATCTCGGAAGAGTAAGAACGAGTTGGCGGCCATTGGTCCGGTAGGACAATGCCATTATACAAGGCATTAGGATTTTCCGGCTTATCAGGCTCATCAGGCTTGTCGGGCACATCTACCGGAGGATCAGGATTTTCCGGTACAGGGTCTCCTTCCTTGCCACATCCGGCAAGGACCAGCACACCACAAAAGACGATGATATAATACCAGTATTTTCTCATACGCAATTATTTTACAGGTTTATCTATACCTTCAGGAGACAATCCGGGACCACCACCGGCGGTATATCCCCGGCTCTCTCCGGTTTCCCATGGAGAAATCCAGAATGAATATAAATCTCCGTTCGTCACATAGAACTTCAAACGAATGGTTTTGCCGGAAAGGGCGGACAAGTCTTTTGCATCTTTCCAAATGACAGCCTGCTTGGTGCTGTTCACTTTCTTCCATGCAACACATTCTTTCTTGGTATATCCGGGAATGGGATTACCGTTTTCATCCAGTACTTCCACTGCCAATACGCCTTTCTTATTATGTACATCGGCATTGACAAACAGGTATTTGCCATCGAATGTTAACTTTTCCGTCACCAAATAACCTTCTGTCTTTCCGGCTTGCATAGAAACAAAACCGTCGCGACGGAGAGTGGCAAGACCGGTAGAAGTGTAGCTATCCCACATGATATTATTCAACCGGCGTCCACTTGAGTAGAAATACAACGAATCGCCAACCACCAAAGGAACTCCATTGACAGACTGCATGTTTCCCCAGTTCCAAGCCCCCTCAGTTTCATTCACTGCCATAAATGGCCGGAAAGAAGGACGGGAAAAATGGAATCCGTCTCTACTGTATCCCAAGAAGATTTCATTTTTCTTCTGAATACCAAGTTTGGCGCAAACATTGTTTTCAGGACCTTGCCATACACTATACAACCCCAGCATAATACTTTCATAAGCTATCGCATCAAAATTATAAATGCCCGGATCTACTTCGGGAAACTGCGGATGGCGAGGTTCTTTATCACTGGGCGTAAACCAAAAACACATATTCTTGTCGGGTACTCCTTTGCGAATACGGTGCGCCATACTTACCGCAACTTCCGGGTCTACGTTTTCCAAATAACTTCTGGAACGCGAAGAGACACTTGTGCTATAACGCATACTCAAAGCCCACACACCGCGGAAAGGATTATAGAACGCCGAAGAACGGTCATATAAATCGCCCGATTGCGCCACTCCGTTGCTCCAATGGATGCCATCGGCAGAGTATTTCAGAATGAACTGCCAGCGGCGGTCGGTAGGACGGCGCTCTACATTGAACATCTTATACCGCTTAGCCGGGTCTTTCTCCAATTTATCCAACCAGATAGTAGCAGCGTCACGATTGCAGGTATCAACAATATTCGTCTGATTATAGATGTCCAACTTGGGCTTTACCCAATGTTTTCCATCTTCCGACTCGGCATATCCGGTGTAGAAAGTCTGCTTGTCTTGTTTATGAATACTACCCGCACCTGCCAGATACCACATTTTAAATCTGCCGTCTTCCTCATCATACCAAATACCGTCACTGAACGGAGCAGCATAAGGTGCACCTTCCGTTGTGTTCTCCCATTCCTTGTCCGGCTCCAACACCGGATTTTGAGGATAGAAATTAGGAGTATGATATATAGGCTGTAAATCAGTTTCAGCTATCAGGAAATTGTCTACAAAAAGTTGTCTGCCAAGATTTACCGGAATCACCGCAGGCTTTTCTTTCAAATAGGGAACCGGCATGTCTTGCGCAACAGCCGGCTCCTCATAACGAGGAGGCCACTGTTCGGGATACACAATTCCATTATGCAACTTCTTGTTTTGTGCTGAAACAGCCAACGAAACGGAAATCAAACAGAATGATAATACTATTTTTTTCGTTTTATACATAAATATCAATTTTTAGTAACCGGGATTATTTTCCGTAATATACGGATTATTATTTACTTCATTCAAAGGAATTGGCAACCATTCGTGTTTATTAGTTACAAAACCCTTATAATCTGTTTCAGATATAAACTTCTTAAAATGAGGATCGGATGCCGTCAAATCAGAGAAACGCTTAGATAATTCTCCCCAACGAAGCAAATCATAGAAACGATGTCCTTCCAAAGCAAGCTCCAAAACCCTTTCATGCTTGACATCATCCATCGTAACATTCTGAAGATTGGCAAAGTTGGCACGATTGCGCACCTTATTCACAGCCTGTAAAGGAGTCATCGTCCCTTGTTTGCCTCCTGAGAGAACAGCTTCCGCATACATTAACAATACATCTGCATAACGGATATATCGCCAGTTCACTCCATGAGCACGAGGTTGATTATACACATATTCTTTTGTACCTGCCCCTACACCCGGAAGTTTAGGAGTACCATCGGCATTAGTCATCATCGGCATGGAAAAGTCAAGTCCTTTTTTAATACCTGCCTTAAACGGATGTGCAAATGGATTGGATACGGTTTCAAATCCTTCCTTACCACCTTTTACCGGATATAAATCTTCCCAATGGAAACCGCCTGGACCTCTCAAACGAATCTTTTCGCCTGCAGCATCTGAAGGTAATTTGATTTCAGGTTTCAGATCATTAAACATCAAAGTAGAGAACATACGGGTATCCGTATTGCCATCTTTATCTATCGAATTTGCAAATGCATTGTACAACCAGTCATGGACAACTCCTTCATAGCCTACCCCTGCACCCGGCAACATCAGTCCGCGAGAGTCAAATGCCAAACCGGAAGTTGCCGTACCCGGGTTAAAAGCATTGTTTTCAACATCACCCAAAAACTGAATTTCAAGAATGGACTCTATATTGTTCTCATGAGCTACGTCAAAATTGTCACCGTAATTCGGAGTTAAATCATAGCTTCCATACTTTCCATCTATTATTTCGGCGAACTCTTGAGCTGCCTCATCATAAAATGTTGTTTTATCGGTTCCATAGAAAGTTTCAATACCACTACGATACAAATAGCATTTACCGGCCAATGCGGCGGCAGAAGCTTTCGTCACACGCCCTGCATTTGTGGCATCCCAATAACCTTTCACCGGAAGTAACTCTTTTGCACTCTTCAAGTCTTCCTGAATAAAATCCCACACGTCAGCCGGAGCTTCCAAAGGACGTGTATAGTCTTCCGAGTTACGCGGCATGCGGCGAATCGGGGATATATTTCTAAAGTTTATCAGCAAATAATAGTGGGCGAAAGCTCTCCAAAAATGAGCTTCTCCAATATAAATATTCTTACGTTCTTCATTTCCATGAAAATCCACTTCCGGAGCAGTTTCTATAATATAAGCAGCTTGAGATGCCAAAGTGTACATCAAGGTATAGGGCTGCTCAATAGTATAGTAACTTGCATTCAAGGTTTCTCCAAACATACCGGGTTTTCCATAATCGGAATTGGATGATGCTTCATCTGAACGGATTATTTGAGTCTTGGAACCGGAAGCTCCCAAACTACGCTGCGTAGAAACATATCCATACATAGTCAACACAGCATCATTTACAGCCTCGGGAGTAGTAAAATAAGCTCCCATACTCGGCTGGTTCGGATTTATCGCAAGGTCATCAAAGACTCCGTCACAGCTTTGTATCACAAAACTACCTCCAATGAGGAGCATAGCTGCTATTTTTGATATATTTTTCATATTCATGTATTTTTATAGTTAGAATGAAGCATTAAATCCAAACGTAAATGTGCGTGCATTCGGATACGAAGTAGAATCAATACCACGAGAGAACAAAGCATTTGAACTTACCTCCGGGTCATAACCGGAGTAGTTGGTAATTGTAAAGAGATTCTGTACACCGGCATATACACGTAACTTATTGAATGAAATCTTATTCAAAATAGATTTAGGGAAATTATAACCGAGTTGCAGGTTCTTGCAACGGAAATAAGAGCCGTCTTCAATATAGAACTCACTCGGCAAAGAATTGCCGCCATCAGTGTTCTGAGTTTTCATTATAGGAATATTGGTGTTTTGATTATTCTTTGTCCAAGCGTTCAGTACATCCGTCACACAATTGTTGGAATAATCAAAATAATATGTGTATTTCTTCTGGTTGAAGATTTCATTTCCTTGAACTCCCTGGAAGAACATTGTAAGATCAAAATCCTTATAAGACATCGTTAGATTCAATCCGTAACTAAAATCAGGAATAGGATTACCCAAAATCACTTTGTCATTAGCATCCACACTGCCACTGTTATCTGTATCCGCAAAAATGAAATTTCCATCAGCATCAAATCCGTTTATCTTATAACCGTAGAACGAACCGATTGCTTCACCGGGTTTGGTGATAGAAGGCGAATCACTAAAAGAGCTTGACATTGCACCCGAAGTAATCGGCTGTACATTGTCACCCAATGACAACACTTCATTTTTCAGGGTAGAGAGATTGAGCGTTGCATCAATACTGAAATCTTTTGTTAACTGCTTGCGATAGTTAACCAAGAATTCCCAACCTGTATTCTTTACAGAAGCAGAGTTTACGTAAGGCTTTTCACGAGAACTGTTAATCTCAAAGATTTGTCCTGAAGATAAGTTCAGGTCAATCTGTGCCAGCAAATCAACATTCTTTTTTACGAAATAATCAACTTGCACTGTCAAATCATTATTGAGGAATCCCAATTCAAGGCCAATATCAGTGGTCTTCGCAGTTTCCCATTTCAGTTCTCTCGATTTCAAATAAGCAGCACGACCGCTTGTATATCTCACACCACCCAAAGTATAAGGTATAGGACCGTAAGCAATGGCGTCAAAATTGTAAGGAGACAGGAAGTTGGCGCCCAACTCACCATAACTGGCACGAATCTTCAGCTTGCTGACAACCGGATTTGCGAACCAGCTCTCTTGATGAGCATTCCAACCGGCAGAAATAGAAGGAAAATACCCTACTCTGTTGTCCTTATAAAATTTAGATGATTCATCTCTACGAATACTGGCAGACAATAAATATCTATCCTTATAGTCATAGTTTAAACGAGCGAAAAATGACAGCAAAGCCGCATTGGAATCACCTGCCGAAATTTTACCGTCTACACTGGAAAAACCGGTAATCTCAGTACCTCCCAAATCATTGATAGTAGCTAAAGACATGTTTCTATTATATTCACGCATCCAGCTTGTACCCACCAATGCATCAATTGAGTGTCCGGAAAAAGTCTTATTATAAGTCAGCAAATTATCAATAGTGTAAGTAAATTCCTCACCTCTTGATTCTGAAATACTGTTTTTAGGGCTTCCATAGTCCTGATCAGGAGTTCCGTCTTCATTCCATTTGGTGTAATACTCAGGAGTATGCGTGTAATTATGAGAATTGCTATAATTACCGCTAAACGAGAACTTATATTTCAATCCGTCCCAAAGATCCAATTGTGCTGTAATTGCACCTATTATATCAGTTACTTTATTGTATCTATCCGTATAGTGTAACGGAGCTATCTTATTTTGAGCTTTCCCATCTTCCGGATTAATGTAATAGTCTCCTCCACCGGAGAAAAATCTACCTTCGGAATCATAAATAGGCAACGTGGGCAGACTGATATTAAATGCAGTAGTAGGAGTTTTATCTCTATGAGTAATTGCTATATTTTCTGATAAACTGAATATGCCTTTTTTATAAGAAGAATTCACTCTAAAATTATAACGCTTATAATCAGAATAAATAGTCATACCTGTCTGATCAAGATAACCGAGGCTCGTGCTAAACGTCGAATTTTCACCTCCACCGGAAATACTGGCATTCAGATTCCACATAGGCGCGTATTGTATCCATTCTTTAGCCCAATCCGTATTTGTATCGGGATAGGTAGGATTGTCATTCTCGGGAGCATGAGCTATTCCACTATTATCCGCAACATTGTTAGCAAACTCTCTCCATTGAGTAGCGTTCAAGAAATCCGGTATATTCGTAGGAGTCTGGAAAGCATAAGAACCATCAATTTCAATCACAGGCTTACCGCTTTTTCCACGTTTTGTCGTAATCAAAACAACACCATTGGCTGCACGAGAACCATAGATAGCTGCCGCAGCACCATCCTTCAGAACTTCAATAGATTCAATATCATTAGGATTCAGTGAACTTAATCCACTGTTGCTAAAAGCACCGTCGATAACATATAAAGGTTCGGTAGCTCCAAAAGAAGCAGCTCCACGAATAATGATATTTACATCCGCACCTGCCACACCTGCTTGCTGCAGGATATCAACACCGGGAGTACGTCCTTGCAACGTAGATGCAACATTTGAAGAAAGTTGCTTTACAATTTCTTTACTTGAAACGGATGCCACAGAACCCGTCAAACTTGACTTCTTCTGTACGCCATATCCTACAACAACTACTTCCTGAAGTTGCTCGGCATCTTCTGCAAGAGTCACATTTATATTTGTGTTAGCGCTTACACGTATTTCTTGAGTCTTATACCCAATGTAACTGAATACCAAAGTAGCTCCCGGAGATACTTTCAAAGAGTATTCCCCGTCGAGATTCGTAATAGTACCATTGGAAGTTCCTTTCTCTAAAACGGAAGCTCCAATTACAGGCTCATGGCGAGTGTCGATCACCGTTCCGGTAATCGTCTTTTGCTGTGCCAGTGCTATCATAGATACACACAAACAAAATAGTGTCAATAGATACTGCTTCATAGAATTAAAATTTGAATTATAAATAGGTAATTAAGATTAACTAAAGTATTTCCTTACATAAGGTATAACTACGTATCATCATGCGCGGAATGTGGAAAGGCCCCTTGAATATATTGCCCTTAGCCGGCTGTGCCACCGTACCGTCACGATGAAGATAGCCATACCATTCGCCATATTCTTTGTCGGGGAAATGAGCATAAGTCCAGTCACTAATCTGTCGGTGCATATCAAGGTATTTTTCGTCACAAGTAGCTTGATAAGCGTAAAGAGTAGCAATAATGGCTTCCGTCTGCGGCCACCAGAACTTCATATCTTGAGAATAGTCTTGTACGGGGAAATTACGGCAATCGCGGAAGTTGATGATACCGCCATATTCCTTATCCCATCCCCATTCCCAAGACCATTCGAGAATCCGGATTCCCATCTGAACCAGATCCTTATCCCAATGTCGGTGTTTGGCTTCTTCGAGAATAAACCACGCTGTTTCTATGCAATGTCCCGGATTGATGACACGACCGTTGCAAGTGTCAATGAGTTCTCCGTCAGGCCCTACCATTTCGAGCAATGCCTTAAATTCGGGATGCATAAAATAGCGACGGATAGCAGCAATGGATTCATTGATTTGAGTGTCGAGTATCGGATCGGAAATGGCTGCCCGAATACGGGAAGCTGTATTGATGAGAATCATGGTTATGGAATGCCCGCGGGCCTGCAATGTAGGCAGGTATTTGGGTTCCAACAAACCGGGGGTGGCAAGATTTCTCAATATCCTCTTAAAAAGATCCAATGCCTTTTCCGCATAAGTCCTATCACCTGAGGCAAGAGCATATTCCGACATCGCAATAGCTGCAAAACACTCAGAGAACACGTAACGACGTTTGCGAAGCGGCAATCCTTCTTCGGTCACCTCGAAAAACATACGGCCGTCTTTGTCAAAACAATGCTTCTCCATAAAGTCTATACAACTTCTGGAAGCCGCCAGCCAATCGGGATTCTGCTCTATCTGATTATAAGCATAAGCAGCTATAAAACCGAAACGCCCTTGAAACCATACGGATTTAGTGGTGTCCATCAGACGACCGTCACGATCAAGGCAGGTATAGACCCCTCCATTTTTATGATCGAGACCGTATCGCATCCAGAACGGCATGATATTATTCACAAAGTCCTCTTTATAGGATGCTGCCCAAGTTTGTAAATAATCTGTCACATTCATCTTTTACTGAATTTAGAATTTATTGCAACGGCTAAAAAAATCAATCGCTTCAAGTTCGGCTTTCATACGCTGTTCTTCCTCGTCAGTCATATTCTGGAAAGGAGTGCGGTTCTTGCCCAAGTCAAGCCCGATGAGCTTCATTATACGTTTGCCCCCCACAATGTTGCCGCGGAAATGACAGATTACGTTAATGACCTCCTGAGAGAAATTCTGACGTTCGCGTGCCAATGCAAGATCACCGGCTTTCCAAGCCTCGATAATACCCACAAGTTCTTTACCGTTATAGTTGGTAGTGCCGCCGATACCGCCCTGTGCACCTCCCATAGCAAGACAAGGAAGAATTGTTTCGTCTTGCCCATGAAGCATGTCATACTTGCCGTCCTTGTACAAACGGCACTGGTTGTACTCGTACAGGCTCTCGAAAGTGTATTTGATTCCGGCGAAGTTAGGTACCCGGCCGTCAACAGCTTCCAGCAAACCCACCATAGAAAGGAAAGCGCCATTGAATGCCGGAATATGATAATAATAGAAAGGCAGAGAAGGTGCACCGGCAGCAATTTCCTCGATATACTTCACCAACTCTTCGATGCGGCCGATCTTCGGGAAAGGAGGAGCCATAGCGCCAATGCCCCATGCTCCGATCTTCTGAGCATGCTCAGCAAGCATACGGCTTGCCTTTACACAGCAACTGCCCACATGCACAATCACCTTAAAGCCCTTGGGAGCCACCGACACCCAGCGTTCCGCCAGCTTCATGCGCTCTTCTTCGGTGAGCATATAGCCCTCTCCGGAAGACCCGTTGATGAACACACCTTGAAGACCATTCTTCTGTAACATCTTTGCATACGCCTCAATCGGCTCGTAATTCACTTCGCCATTTTCATAGAACGGGGTGAAAGGGGCATCAATTAATCCGATAATTTTTTCCATAATTCTCTTTATTAGATTGTTATAAGTTTATTTTAAGTTCATTCCATATTGTCCGTTTTAGGACGGAGAAAGTAGAGTTGAAGAGCCAAAGCAATGAGCACGATAATGCTCAGCATCGCAAACCCTTCACCAAGACTGCCGCCATCGGTCCACTTACCCAATAGTTGGGTGACGGCAGCACCGGCAAACACCCCTGTCATATTCATTATACCGTAAGCGGTTCCACGATGTTTGGCCGACACAAACTGACAAAGGATAGGCATATTGTTAGCATCGAATATCCCAAAACCTATTCCGAACAACAACCCTGCTCCAATGACAGCCACGAAGCTGCTTCCAAATCCCAGCAGCATCAATGCCGGAACTGTGAGCCCCAACCCAATGGCTCCCGTATAGACACGCCCGCGAATATTTTTCTGCACCCAACGGTCGGACAGGATTCCGCCAAGAATCACGCCCACGAAAGAAGAGAAGGCAATTGTTATGGTAGATATAGGCCCTGCTTCCGCCATCGGAATACCCAGACTTTCAGAGAAAAGAGTGGGAAGCCAGTTCTTTGTGGCCCATCCCGGAAGACTGGGCGCCGCAAAATAAAAGAGGATAATCCAGAATGCCCAAGTAGAGAACAACATGCTCAACCCGCCAAACAGCGACGGCCTCTTCTCTTTGCCCGCCGCAGAAGACGGCTGTTCCGCAATCATACGATCGGGGTTCTCCCTCAACAAAAATATCAGAACCACAGAATATATCATTCCTACGATACCAAACCAGTGGAAAGTGGTGTGCCAAGAAAAAATTGCAGCAACAGTGGCGCCAAAACCGCCGATGGCCTGCCCCACGTACAGCCCCGTCATATGCACTCCAATAGCCAACGAACGCGACTTGCCCTGATGCCAGTCGGCAATCAGCGACAAGGCGGAAGGAATATAAAGCGCTTCACTCACCCCCATCACCGCACGCAGCCAATACAACTCATGAAAATTATCAGCATATCCCATCAAATACGTCACGCCCGACCAAACAAAAAGACTGCCTACAACCAACCATTTACGGTTAACACGATCGGCAATCATACCGGCAATAGGACTCATAAAACCGTAAATCCACAAGAAAACAGCCATCAACGCACCAAATGCTTCCGCCTTATTCAGCTCCACTATATCAACCTTCATCGCTTCCTGCATAGTAGAGAGCATCTGACGATCCATATAATTAAGCAAAGCTACCACCCAAAGCAACGCTACTACAATCCAAGGATATACATTTTTGTTTTTCATAATAATTAGAATAATGATATTGATACTTCGCAAATATATTAACTATTTTATTATATGCAAAATATTTAATAAATTATTTTATTAAATACACGAATATAATTAAAATCACAGAAATATAATGCCGGGTAATTTTAAAAAATCAGATTTTTACTTTTGCAATGAGTTTACGAATATTTCCGGCTCCGACAACCGGTGCATGAGGGTCTTCCGGATACACAATCATAAACTGACCGGGAAGCAAATCCACCCATGTGGTAGAGGGATCGGCATACAAAGCGCAATCGCCTTCTTTATCGTAAGGCTTGATTTCCTGTTTTACGTCTTCAATAGCCTTCCAACCAATTCTCTCCGTTCCTTCCAAAAGGATGTGCACATCAATATAAATACGGTGATCCTCAAGCACTTGCTTATCCTGTGGAACACATTCGGGATTGATGTTCATTATAAACAAATCGTCTCCGTCTATATCAATACGTCCCAACTCGGCATGGAGCAAATCATGTGTCTTCACATAGTCAAAAAGAGGCTTAAACTGAGGATGGAGACTTTCTATCCTACCACTGTTTTGCAAGTTTGATACAATCATGTTTTCAAGATTAAATGTTATACATAGTAATATCGGCAGCAAATATATTAAATAATTTATTATCTAAGCTATAATTAATAAATTATTTTATTATAGTAATAAGATATAGATAAAATTTGTATCTTTGTAATGGTCCTATTAAGAGAAAGCATAATGAAACAACAACTTTTGAAAGAGATTGAACTGGGAAGTAAGAATGCTCTTATAAAAAAGAGAATCATTACACATTATATATATAATGGTAGTTCAACGATAACCGACTTATCCAAAGAATTAGATCTAAGCATCCCCACAGTTACCAAATTCATCGGTGAAATGTACGAAGACGGCTATATCAACGATTATGGCAAACTGGAGACAAGCGGCGGAAGACACCCCAGCCTGTATGGCCTGAATCCGGAATCCGGATACTTTATCGGGGTAGACATTAAAAGATTTGCTGTCAATATCGGCCTGATCAACTTCAAGGGGGACATGATGGAATTGAAAATGAACATTCCGTATAAGTTTGAGAATACTCCGGAAGCAAAGGAGGAACTATGCAGACTCATCAGCTCTTTCATAAAAAAAGCGAAAGTCAACACCGACAAAATACTGAATATCAACATTAATATATCAGGACGTGTCAACCCCGAATCCGGATACAGCTTCAGCCAATTCAATTTCTCCGAACGTCCGCTGGCAGAGGTATTGACGGAAAAAATCGGTTATCAGGTTTGTATCGATAATGACACCCGCGCAATGACATACGGCGAGTATTTGCAGGGGTGTGTCAAAGGAGAAAAGAATATCATCTTCGTTAATGTCAGTTGGGGACTGGGCATAGGTATCATCATTGACGGCAAAGTATATACCGGCAAATCGGGATTCTCCGGAGAATTCGGACACATCAACGTCTTTGACAATGAAATCCTCTGCCACTGCGGAAAAAAAGGATGCCTTGAAACCGAAGCGTCAGGCTCTGCCTTATACCGCATACTGCTGGAACGCGTAAGAAAAGGAGAAAGCTCTATCCTCTCCGACCGCATCGACTCCCAAAACTGCTCACTCACATTGGATGAAATTATCGAAGCCGTCAACAAAGAGGATTTATTGTGCATCGAAATCGTAGAAGAAATCGGACAGAAATTAGGTAAGCAAATCGCCGGATTAATCAATATATTGAATCCGGAATTAGTAATCATCGGAGGAACATTGTCACTGACAGAGGACTATATCACACAACCGATAAAAACTGCGATAAAAAAATATTCTCTGAATCTGGTAAATCAGGATACAGTTATCACAGTCTCCAAACTCAAAGATAAAGCCGGCGTTGTAGGCGCCTGCATGCTGGCACGAAGCCGGATGTTTGAGTGCTAAATACACAGATTGCATGTATTCACTATTTTCAAATACATGCAATCTGTGTGTATGATACGCCTGAAAGATAGAAAGGCGTTTATATAATAATTATTTCAATAAATGTGCGAATTCTGCAGCCAACTCTGCCTTCTCAGCACAAACAGACAAACGCTTACCTTCCGCATCTACCAAAAGAGCCACATTCTGCGATGCGACAAAAGATGCCACATCAGCTGTTTCTTCTACAAAAAGGAAACCGGGAAACAATGGAGTGAATACCTCCTTTGTTTTGCCATTCCATTTCCTGAATACGATTTGCATAGGACAAAATGCAGCATAACCTGCTTCATTCAAACGTTGCATCAATTTACGTTCCGACCTCGGTGCCGTATACAAGGCACACCAACGATTCATATCATTATTAGCTATCATATTGCTTTGCTTGCTTTTCTCCATTCCTTAAATAAATCTTTCACAAATAGTATCCAACCAACACATCCTACTCCCGCCAAGAATACAAATCCGATAAGGATCATAATCTTATTCGGTTTAGCAGCACGCAATGGCACTGTGGCCGGCTGCACAACCGTATATACCGGAGTGATTTCCTGAACCTTGGCTCTCGCCATCTGCAACTGCCCGGAAACCTGTGTATAAACGGTATACGCCAACTCCATCTCGTTCTTCAAACGTTCCTGCTCAGCACGATAGCTCAACAGAATAATGTTTTGGTTAGCATCTGCAAAAGTAGCATATTTTTTTTGAGCTTCCTCATAATCGGCCTTTGCTTCTTTATAAAGTTTTTCCGTGAAGGCTAAATCATGACGGGCTTTATTGGTACGATAGTCTGTGATATAGTTCTGCAAACAATGCATGACCGTATCTGTCAACGAAGCTGAAATCAAAGGGTCTTGCATAGTTACCTCTAAAGTGGTAACGCCTGTTTTTTTATCAATGGTAACCAAGATGCGCTTGCTCAATGCCTCAGCCACCCTTGTTTCATCTACCGTCAGGTGGAACGGATCAATTTTACCTTCTCTCTTCTCCGGCTTATCCTTGAACAAAGAGAGTGTCCACCCCAAAGCCTTGAATGGAGCAGAGACCACAGCCCCCATCCAAGACGAACGCTGGTACTTGTCCAAATAAGCATATAAGGTTGTATCTACTTTGCCTTTCTGATCCTTAACCTTTACATCAAACAGCTCCAACAGGAAAGGTGTTGACTTAACAATATCAGGATATAACTCGGGCGACAACGCATCCTCTCCGGCCGAAGCTCCACCCAAATTAATCCCGGCCATGGCCGCCAATGCTCCCATACCTCCCGCAGAGGTCTTACCAGCGCTTTCAGGCGCCAATGTCACTTTAGTAGAGTACTCTTTAGGAATACTGAACGCAACCACTAATCCGATAAGGGCGGCAATACCGCATGCCTTGAAAACCAATTTACGCTCCGCCCACACTTTCTGAGCAAGCTCAATCAAATCAATCTCTTGCTCCTCCGGCTGCTGTGTTGTCTTCTGTATATTTTCTTCGCTCATAATTCTCTATTACTTAAAGAGGTTAACCAAAGTAGCAATCATAGTTGCCAAAGAAGCTGCAGACGTACCCATACCGATAATTTCAGCAGGACTCATCTTCTTCTTGGGGTCTTTGCTCGGAACAATGATCTCACATCCCGGTTCAATTTCCTTTGCTCCACCTGATTTCAAACGGGATACCGTACCATTCATATGAACAACATAAGCTCTCCGCTTTCTGGCATCATTACCAAATCCACCGGCCTGGTTGACATAGTACTTCCAGCCTTCCCCGGCTTTATAAAGCACCGTATTAGGATACATCACAGCACCACTGATCTTGACTGTACTTACGTATTCGGGAACATAAAGCATATCGCCCTCACGCAACACCATGTCATAATCCGAACCCGGATTCTGCAAGGCTTTCTCCAAATTGATACCAACCGAATAGGTATCGGACAAATCCAACTTCTTAACAGAAATAGAGTCACCTCCGGAAGTCATTTGCGCCATACGCAGCACATCTTCTTTACGACGCAGCTCTTCTTCACTCATCTTACGCAGCAAACGAGCCCCCTTGGCATATGCATCCGATGATATACCTCCGGCTTTAGTGATCAAGTCACTCAAACGCTCATTTTTCTTGGACAATGCATAATTCCCACTAAAGAGCACTTCACCTGCCACTGTCACAGTCTGTTGACGATGGTAAGCCGGACTTTTACGGATATACACTTCATCAAACGGCTCAAGATGGAACGAACCGCTACCTTCCCCCACCAGCAAACCGTCTTTCAAGTCGAATGAGAAGTTCTGACCGATTGTCCCACTGAAAACAGTGCTCTTGGGGTCTTTCACACGACGGGACACTTCAACCCTGGTTGTAGCAGCAGCCTCCAATAGACCACCTGCTTGTAGAATCAAATCTTCTACCGTCATCTTGTCCGCATATAAATAAGTACCCGGATCAGCAACCTCACCATGAATAGCAACTGTGGTTTCTTCCCTCAAATCCTGAACACTGGGGATAAACAATATATCATTCTTCTGCAAAGGAATATCTGCAACAACACCATTCAACAAGCCTTTCAAGTCTATCGCAATCATTTCCCGAGTCAAGTCATCATACTCACGACTGATCACAGCACGATTCAAAAATGCATCACCACGCACACCTTCGGCTTTCTTTATCAATTGTTTCACAGTGTTCACTTCTCCACTCAACTGATACAATCCTTCGCGATAAACGGCACCGCGTACCTCCACTCGATTTTCAAAACGATCAAGAACTGAATCCACCGTAAGAACATCTCCATCCTCTACACGAAATACGGAATAATCCATTTCATCAACATTGAATATCTGATGTTCACGACCGCTCTTACGTACAAGACGTATTGCTTTTTTATAAGCATCACCGGTAAACCCACCGGCATATTTAAGCAAAGTTGCAATGGTTTCAGTCGGTTTCATCTCATAGTACATAGGACGTTTCACCTTGCCCAATATCTGTACCAAAGTTTGATAAGGATTAACCAGAATCACATCACCATCCTGCAAGCGAATGTCATCTTTCAATCGGCCTTCCATGATAAAATCATAGATATCCACATCAGCAACCGTCTCCCCGTCGCGTATAACTTTTATGCTACGGAGACTACCTATCTTATTTACGCCACCTGCCCAATACAACGCATGAAAAACTGATGCGAATGAAGAAAGAGTGTAAGTGCCCGGCACAACAACTTCACCCATTACATTCACTTGAATAGAACGAATCTCACCCAAAGTCAATTTAATCTGAGTATTAGGAGTTTCACCCGTAACACCGGCATATATCTTGGCAAACTCGTTTTTCAGATAGTTATTAGCCTCTTTGACTGTTTTCCCACTCAAATAAACCGGACCTAAGTTTTCAATTTGCACAGTGCCTTCGGGTGAGATAATTTCCCTAATGGTCTTTTGAGAAACACCCCAAACATCTATGATAACCTCATCACCTGCACCCAGACGATAATTGTTGGGGGTTGCAACATTTATATTGGGCTCAAAGGTCAGATTCTCATTATCAAAAATATTATGTCCGAAAATTTGTTGGGTAGGATCCTCTTTTTTTTCTTTCTTCTCTTTACCAAGGAAGTTGTCATATTCTAAATAGTCTGTCTGTTCATTGCCATCCCAACCAAATTCCTGCTCCATCTCTTTTTCATCACGCTGTTGATCGTTTTTAGCACGCAACCCTTTTATGGTTTGTTTTTTAGAGTTGGAATTTTCTAAAGTGGAATTTTCTTGAGAAATGTTCTTATTTTTATTCTCGTATTTCTTTGGGGTACGTAAACGTGAATCTGCTGCTTTTTCTCCTCCGGTTCCGGTCGTTACATTTGCTTTTCCCGAATACTCAGATTGTATTCTTTGAATTTGCTCCTTTGTGACCCCTCTCTTCATCAGTTCAATCGACATCTGTTGTTGAGACTTCCCCGCCTGTTGAGCTTCCTGCACATACTGAATAACTTGTTCATCCGTCATTCGTTGAGCAAATACTACGCTTGATACTGTGAACATCAACAAACATAATAGTATAAATCTGCGCATAAGTAAGATTTTTGATTAATCCTTTAGTAATCTAGTAATGTTTTTAAATTGGGGGCAAAGGTAATACTTTATTTTCATAATATACATTTATTTCATTCCGAAGTTTCGGAAAAAGAATTAATTCCCTATCTCAATATAGCAGAAAGCCCTTCGCTACTATTACTTATCGAACAAGCCACTTCCTATAAATACATATTTTAAGTCACATCTTTTTACCTTCCACTGCGTTCCCTGTTTGCTTGCAAAAATATAAAAAAGCTACATGCTACTTTAATTAAAAACAATAGTTTTATAACCCATTCCCCAAATAACTTCCGGAAATATTTCTAAAAAATCAAGCAATTCTTTTTGCAAATTCAAATAAAGATGTACCTTTGCACCCCGTAAACAAAAACGATTGCCGCTATAGCTCAGTTGGTAGAGCAACGCATTCGTAACGCGTAGGTCGCCAGTTCAAGTCTGGCTAGCGGCTCTTTCAAAGACTGATATTTAGAGCACTGAATATCAGTCTTTTTTCTTTCCCTATTAGCAGCAAGAAAAGCAACAATTTATTTTATTCCGCCCGATTTTCAGTAACGATTTAGTAACGATGCTTTTTCTTGATAGTATATCCCTATCTTTCAAAGATTTATAAATCCATTTTATGGCAATAGGTAATGGATTTGTAACGTGCTATCTTCTTCATCTTGCATCAAATAGAAGTGGAATGATTAGCTGGCTGCAAAGGTAATTAAAATTTCTGATTATTCAACTCCATATAGCACACCACAATAACAAATGTTATTTACTGTCTTTCAACTTCTTTATTTCTTTATCAAAATCACTTTCCAATAGCTCCATTTCGCGTTTGCGATAGATTTCAAACTCTTTTTCTGCTTTTTCAATCGCCTGCTTATGCGAAATGTTCCCCTTGCCAATCAGAACTTTTCGTTTATGAGCAATAATCTGATTATCCAATGCTTCTATCCAATCTTTCATCGTCATAGGATTCATTTCCAATGCTTGAAACTCCGCAAAATCCAAGAAGCCGGAAACAAGCAGATTCAAACGCTGTAGTTCAATCTCGGACAAATAGTTTTTTGCTATTTTTACATCGTCTTTGGTCACGTAGTTGCCTTTGAAGTTGGTCATTCCTACAAAAGGTTTTTCATTATCCACGCGATTGTATATGATTTCAGCTGCCGTATTTTCATGAACAGCGTAGTGCAATTTGTTTTGCACAGTAGCGAAGAAGATTTTGGTCATTTCACTACGAGGGTCATAGTCCGTTGCAGTGGCATAAATGTCCGTAACCTGCTGGTAAAAGTTACGTTCACTACTGCGAATATCCCTGATGCGTTGCAATAGTTCTCGGAAATAACGATTTCCTCCCTGTTTTAACCGCTCATCATCTATAGCAAACCCCTTTTGAATATATTCATGAAGCCGTTGTGTAGCCCATCTGCGAAATCGTGTAGCCACCTGTGACTGGACACGATATCCCAAGGCGATAATCATATCAAGATTATAATGGTCAATGTTACGTTTTACCTGACGATTACCTTCCAGACGAACTAACAAGAATTTCTTGTTAGTTGCCTCTATATTTAGTTCGCTATCTTTATATATGTTGTCCACATGTTGGCTGATATTCTGCTGTGTCGTACAATATATTTCCGCTAATTGATTTTGCGTCAGCCATAAATCTTCATCGGCAAAGCGTACCGACACACGAGTTATTTCATTATCATCTTGATAGAGTATTATGTTGTTTTCTTTGTTCATTAGTCCAATTTTTTATTATAAATAATTATTATTCCTCTATACAACTAACAATCTAATATGTTATTAAAAGTGTCGTATGAATCTTTTAATATATTAAACATTGCTATTCCATTTGCTTTTGCTTTTTGTTCATTCCAACCTTCATGCGATCTATTTGCTGATAGATACATGTGATACAACTTTAAACTTTGCAGATCACCTGTTGCTGCTTGGTCTTCGATACGAGCAAATTTAACTTTAACAGAATCATTGCTTTGCGTAGAGTTAAAACTTTGAGAAATCATTGCGAGGTTTCCGAAGTTATTCAAGTCGTACTCATCTTTATTCCAACGAATATTCTGACTTTCATCCTGTGGATGTAAATGCTCTATAGAACGATTTGTCCTAAATTCGTAGTTAAAAATAGCCTTAGATTCTATTTCATGAAAGTCTTTGAATACAATAGAATGTCTTTCCCACAGATAATAATCGAGTCGCCAAAACCAATAACGATCTACTACTCCATAACGAAGCATGTTGATGTCTTTTACAAACGGATGATTTTGATTGTCAATCTCTTTTAGTTTGGATAACAATTGTGATGAAGATGCCTGAGTGGCAGTTTCTTTTATATATTTCAAAAAAGGCTTGAGCCATTCATAAAAATTGTTGGTTGAGACATGCAACATAGCTTCATATTGCTTAAGGCAACTATGATTTTCAGCATCATCATCTTTGAAAAGAAGATAGTGATGACCTGCGCCTTGAACATATTCCACCCTGTCAATATAGAAATCAAGCATCAAACGGTACATCAGAAGATTATCGTAAAATTTTTTAATGTCACAAGGCTTATAATCATGAAAACGGCTCAGAAGTTTGTCTCTTTGATAATAATCAAAGTCTGATGTAGTACGCGTTTCCGGTTCATTTGTCAAGTCAAGTACCAATAACAAAAAATCCGGGAATGAAAGTACTGAACTTTCTGTATTGTTACGGAATGTCTGTGGCGGTAATGGTTTCGCTTTGATCTCAGCGATTACTTGGCAAGTGCTACTGTCTAATTGGTCTTTCTGATCGGATGTGCAGAGATTAAGAGCCGATGTAAAATCTCCATTAATACAATGTTGAATAGCCTGAGTGTATTGCTCACGACATTTTTCTACACCTTCGTCTTCTTTATTATTACCTATAAGAGGTTGCTCCATTCTACTTACGAGATTCCATATTCTTGTCAGATATTCCTGGTCTTCACAACCTCTCATCAAATCGACTTTCAAAATCTCATGATTCTCTAAGCCTTTACCCGTTGAATTCATCGCTTCAAAGTATTTGTTCAATGATGAAGGATTCTGCATATAAGCAGACGGCAATTCGGAGAAGAAAAAGCTCATGTGAGTAAAAATATGTTTTGAAAAATCTTCTATGTCGCAGCCTTTAGCCGCAATCTCATTTATAAATTTTCCTATGCAAGAAATGGCTTGTTCCATTCTTGTGTTGCAATAGGCCGTTTCACTTTTTTCTTCCATTTTACTCATAATGTATTGCTGATCTTCTTTCCTTCCGAGAAAAGAGAGACGAACGACACCATTATGTTTTAAGAAGGCATCCCAACACGAATTGTATTTTTTTAGAACTATTGCCAATAAGGTCATTACAGTAAAACGTTGTTGACCATCAATCAGACTAAAACGCCCATTCATGGAGGCAATTGTCATTTGCCCCAAGTAATAGGGTTCATTCTTTATTGAACTTGTATAATGCTCATATAAATCAGTCATCAACTTTTTCACTTGGGTATGCCTCCAAGCAAAAAGCCGCTGATATAATGGTATAGAAAACATCATTGCGTCGTGAGCTATGATTTCAGGAGTATATCTTTTGTCAGATTTCATATTCTTCAATTATTTTGTGGTAAATAATTTCTTCGGTGTAGTCATTAAGCGATGAAAACATATCACGCAGGCATGACCAAAAGCGTGTACGTATATCGTTTTCCAACAAGTCAAGTCCACTTTTGCTTATATGGGAGATGATTTCAGCTAAGAAAAATGTGGGTGAAGAGGCTTGGTCTATCATTAATACAACCTTACTTTTGTTGGCCCAATCAAGTATTTTATTCATAATGGCTCTGGCATTAGCATAACGATGATCAGCCATGACGCTACTGATGCCATACAACGCTTCTGAAAGGTACTGTGTCCCAAATTTGAGATAGTAAGCAAACAATAGTGTTTCTATCACATCGGCATATCGCTTATGAGCTCCCCGATTGACAAATGTATTTAGAGCTACATATTGAGACGTTTGTTTAAAATTGCTATATTCACTAACGAATTTATCTGAATATGTAAAGAAATGGGAACCACCTTGTATTTTCTCGTTGTATGAAAAGTTTTCTCCAAAAGGAGGGATGCTAAGCATAATGGGAGCTGCTGAGAATTCCTTCTTAACTTTCCATTTAGCACTTTCGTCAAAATCATTACAACGCATCCATTGTCTCAAACGATACAAATGAGTACCTAGTGTAACAGACAAGTCATTACGCTCGTCACATCCATTTCCTTCTGAAGTGAGCTTATTCCAGCGTTTTGCCAAATGTTCTGCTTGAGCATCCACATGAATGTATCGCAAGTGGTGAGCCTTTAAAATATCATAATCAGTCAAAGGAACTCCACGTGAGTTTTGATTTGAAAAGAATGTATATGCCAAATCAAGATTGTTCTTTTGAAGTACCAGTACGGAAAAAGTAAGGTGCTCGGCCAATTTATTGGCTAGTTCTCCTTTGTCAGTGTGGAGCCTACTCAACAAGTTACCCCAAATATATTTAGTATTTGCAACATGACTGATTGCATTCTCGGATTGAAATTTCTGAAGCAGAAGCGGTAGTTGCCCATCATATCCAAGTTCCCTCAACAAAAGGGTAAGCGTGATTAATCGCTGCTGGCCATCAATAATGTTCAGATTACCATTATCGTCCTTATGAAGAATAACGGTACCGAGATGACATGCGGTCTTTGTATTGGTAATTCCTTTGATTGATTCAAATAAACTTATGAGTTGTTCATTTTCCCAGCAATAATCTCGCTGATAGTCGGGGATTGTAAGATTATATAACATCAGTTCAGCGAGACTCATGGAACAACAGAATACATCTTCATCATTATCAGATTTCCAATCATTAAAAACGCATTCTTTCGTATATGGGGCATCGCTATTTACGATTTGACATTCATTCATCGCTTGGATAAGTAATGGAGTAAACAGATTCATCATCTCTTCGAGTTCATGAAAAAGTTGTTCTTCATTATCAATCCAAACAATTTTCTGACAATGTCCTACAATTCCCCACCAATTTCGCTCCCATTTATAGTCCAATTTATCACGGGTCTTTTTACGTAAAAAGTCGGCTATGTTCTTTAATTTAGCATTTTCTATGTGAAGATACAATCTACCATTGCAATACTCATAATGAATACCCCCATTTGCTCTTTCCGTAGTGAAGTCTTCTCCGTAGATACTGGAAAATTGAATATATCGATTCGTTTTCCATTGTCTATATGATGCGGAGATGTAACAATCCACATTTGGTAATCGAGCTTTTAATCGACGATTGAAAGTAACTTTCCATTCATCCCAAAATCCTATATCTATCATATTTATGTGATTTTTTGCTACATATCTGCCATTTCTCTCAAATACAGTCTTGCGCACATTTCCGCATCATCTCCGGCACGGTGATGTGTGCCTTCCGGTATTTCCAGTTGTTCGCAAAGATAACCAAGCGTGTTGCACCCAAAGTCATACATCTGTCGGGCTATCTTCAATGTGCACTGCCATTTCAATTCCGGCAAGTGTAGGCGGTAGAGTTCGGCGGAATGTTCCAAGCAGCTGCGGTCGAATGGCGCATTGTGCGCCACAAGTGTGTCGAACTCGTCAAGATACAAACGATCTATCTCTTCCCAGATTTCCGGAAAAGAGGGTGAATTTTCAGTGTCTTCAGGTGTGATACCGTGGCACTGCATATTCCAATAGCTATACAGATTATCTTCAGGTTGCACTAACCAAGAACGTGTTTCGATAATTTCTCCATTGCGCACTACACATATACCGACTTCACAGATAGAGGCTCGTTTACCAGTTGCCGTCTCGAAGTCTATTGCTATAAAATTTAATCCTTCAATCATTACTACTCTTCTTAAATGTATAATCTCCAGATATTAAAGCCTCCATTACAGGATGTTTGGTTCTTAGCCCTTTCCAATAATTACGTGCATATTCAACTGCTTCTTTCATTGACGAACCGACAGGTACATCCGTTACCCACTGCATGTCATATAGCTGAACCTTTGCATCTTCAAGATTTATGTCAGCCAATTTGTAGCCAGGCTCACGCAATTCATCTGCGAATTGTACAGCATCTCCTTTATCGATAAAAGCAAAACAACTATCCAATCGACTAAACGCTTCGGGAAATTCTTTTCTTCTGACTATTTCCCATATAACTTCCCAAAAATATTGACCATGTCCTTTTTCATCGTCTAATGCTATACCTGTTGCTTGGTAACGCGAATTATATTCTACGATAAAATCAACCAGCATTTGTAAAGGGATATGCTCTTGGGGGTCATCATAAACTATGAATAACTCAAGAGGAATATAAGTTGCATTGTTTTTAATCATCTGTTGTATATCCTCAATCACCCATCCGTATTGGGTAGCAATCCTTAGTGCTGATGATATTCTAATATTGCACCTCCAAGATAACTTACATACAGTTTCTATCTGTTCGTAAAATTCTATAACTGTATTTTTTCTTACACTTTGGTTGATATAACTAGTGTAAAGAATGTTATAAGACTCTTCTTCGTTGAGAACACGATATAATTTGTTACTCATATTGTTATTCTTTATAGTACGACATTAAGTTCTTAGCAAAGTTTCGCATCTGACGACGCACCGATTCCGGTTCAATGACCTCTATTTGGTCGGCCTGTGCCAGCAACGACTGATATAAATCGTATGTCGGGCATACGTTAAGTTCAAAATAGGATGCTTCATCATCTTTTCGGTCAATCAGTTCACGCTGTGATTCGTGCAAAGGAAGTGTACGAAGATAATCCGGTCCACCATAATATGCTTTGATTACTACTTTTATGGGAGCTTCGCCAGAGTGGATAATACCACAACATCCACGGAAGTATTCGTTTATATCAAAATCTTCTTTCATATGGAATATGTTTTTCGTAGGATAACAATCCAAAATACGATCAAGTGCATATACCATATATACATTTTCGGAACGATTGCCACCATCGGTTTTGTTCTTTTGGCGATTGCGTTCCGAATAATAGGGGCTACGAGCCAATACATACCACCGGCATTTTACCACCTTGAGGTAGTATGGCTCAATATCAAAGTTCCATGCCTCAGGTTTTCCAAAGCCGTGGTGAGCAATATGCAGAACTTGGTTATTGCGCATGGCATCGGTAATAACATTAAGCCATTTATGCCCCGATGGAACGTTTTCGAAAATGATACGTCCTTTCAACTTCCTATCGGCTTGTATCTGATTCATGGCTGTATAGGAATCTATCAGCCAAATACGCAGATTGTCGCTTTCTAATTCTTCCGGATTATTAATGAAGTATTTATATCCTCCTTTGGTATCACATGCTATTTCAACTTCAAAAATGTCAAAGATTGCTTTGCGATGGTTGTGAAAAGTACGGAGAGCAAGATCATCCTCGTCCCCGTAACTCAAACCGCTTTTGTGCCAAAGGTCATTGATTTCCTCGTATGTCAGGCGACCATAACGTCTGAATTGTTCTATCAACCAGACATAGCGACCGAATATATTTGCTGCCATAAACCATTAATTTTGTTACGATTGCAAAGTTACACAAAGTCTATGAAAAAATATGGCATAGGGTGATTCTTTTTACAGCTAACCTATTTTTCAACGAATTTGGTCATTGCAATAGTTCTTTCTGTCGCATTTTTCGTAGTATCTTCCACGCCAAACTTCATTAAATTGATTTATCGCTGCATCAACAAGGAAGGTTCATTCGTCAATGATACCTGCCTCAAAGTTCCTTTTTTGTCCGCTCTTCATACCTATACCAGCACCTGTAGATTGGCAGAACCGATATATGCCGTTTCCATACCGAATACCATCAGTTTGAAATGAACATGCGGACATAGTATGTGTTTATAATATTAGGACAACTTTGGGAATTGATAATACAATTCTGATCGACTACGAAACAGACTCCACTGTATAAATCAACAAAACTTGGATTACAAATAAGACCCCGGCTCAATAAAAATTCAAACATGCAGTTGATTATATACGTCCAGTAAATAGTCATCGACTTTGGTGTCATCATAGAAACAATCATTCGCCCCGCACCAAACGGATGATCCGGTAGCATCGGGAAATAGTTCCGCCGTGCGGATCGCTATAAACTGCCCCAAACGCAAATGAGAAGGCCTATGTTCCGCTTCAGTCTGCATTTTTTTTGCAAACTCGTCATACGAATAGTTTTTCCACCACCCCATGCGGGCTCCATCCTGCTCGACAATGTGTTGATGAGTTATGCCGACTTCACACCAAAAGTCGTTCATACGCAACAGGTCGGGGATTGAATACTTCTTGTGTATACAGAGGTCGTGTACGGCATGGCAGATGCAGATATGGTGCAGCGCCGGATGCCGCAACCAACCCTCGTCCCATGTCGTCCCGTCGTCCAAGCAATTCTCGAACCCCAACTCTTCATCGGTCATATCATCCCCTTTCGTAAGATCAAGGTTATTATGACAACATTCTATGTCCGAATCATCGAGATGGTTTAATACCGCAATCATGGAGCGAAAATCCGAACCATAATAAGCATCATTTTCCAGTTGCAAAACAGACTCGGGACCACTGAAAACAAACCGCAATCGACCTTCAATTTCCACATCGTCATCAAATGACGGAGCATACGTAGCCAGAACCTGCCGATAGAACGCAGCACTCTGGCTGTGCATTGTTTTGGTCAAATCAAACAGTCGGTCATTGACCAGACAGAAACGTTCTATCTCTGCCGGGGTCGCCGCAAAAAGGGCATTCAACAGGTAATACCGATCGATAAGTAACCCCCTAACGAATTCTTGTTCAGCCCCTGATAACGGCTTCAAAAATCCGTCTTTATTGACTTTCGTTACTTCTGCAATTTTTCGCTCTATGCGTTGTATCTTTTTGCGTACATTAGCAAACCGCTTGTCCAGAGCCAATCGGAGGCTGCCATCCGGTCGCTCGAATCGTCTCTTAACCCTACACATCTTCCATTTGATACGCAATTGTTTCATCCAATTCATAAGCACTATACTACTCACAACCTCAAAACAACATTCGATTCTGACTGTTTTTAGTCCAAAACATTGGAAAGATGCCCATTGGAATAAATTTACTCGCTAATGTTGTAAATCAACCGATATACCTCGGTAAATTTAAAAATATCCTTCTCTACACGCATATCCCAAATCTTATCATGGGAATATTCTGTACATAGTTTACTTCGGATGGCCTTCTGTTTATGTACCGAGGTGTTTTCATACATATCTCCTGGTTCTTCGTAAAGATATTGACCATCCTGAGTTTTGAGCCATGGCTTTTCCAACCATTTTTTCGGCTACCATCATCCTTGTCGATAATGGATGCCTCTTTCAGTTTCGCATCGAGCAACTCCCCGAAAGACACTTTATGATTATGGTGCTTCGTATGACACGGTTCGTGCAACAATATCGTATGGAATCTGGTATCGTTGGCAAACAGTACCTCTAAAAATCCTATTTTATATGATTCTCTTTCGAACAGCATGCTGCCCTCCCACGCAGAAACCGGACCATTCCCCTTTTGTAGTCGGGAAAATCATATGATCGGGAATAGTGCTGCAACAGTTCTGGAACGAACTTATTAGCAACTATATAAAGGTGCAATATATCCTCTACGGGAATCTTTTTAACCTCTTTGGTGGGAAGTTCTGCCCACTTTCGCCCATATTCTCGTATCTCCTCCATTGATTCGATTCGTTTTATCTATTCCTTTTTTTGATACTAGATTCCTTTACACATTAAGCTATTATTTCGAGTTTAAGCTCCTTAGCTCGTTCTTCTACAAGTTCTCTCCACAGGCGAGAATCTTGCAGTTGACTTGATGAAATCTTATCGGCATAACGTTCAAGGAAGTCAATGTTATACAGCTTGTCATCGTGCCAACGATTGATCAACTCCGACCAATCCCATTGATCTATAAACTTGTCGATTAACTGATAATTTAGTTCGAGGTCTCCATTATCCGAAAGTTTTGACCAGTCCCAATAGTCTTTGAACTGCTCTAAACAATCTTCGGTCAAGATGGTCTCGCAACCAGTGCTTGACAGTTCTTTCCAGTCGATGAGTTTCTTAAACTTTTCAAGCATAGAAGGAGTCCATACGACGTTACTGTTGTCGGATATTTCTTTCCAATCTACTTTGTTCTTGTGTTTTTCGAGCATCTGTTCTGTCCATGCAAAGTTCTCCGAAAGTTCTTTCCATGCTGAATCATTGAGAATTTTCTCCATAAATTCATTAGTCAATCTCTTTGTTGCCATAATTCTAATATTTAACATTTTTCAATTTTAAGTTCGAAGCTATAAGTCTTGCTATTACAGTGTCACCCGTAATGTTATTGTCACATGAAAGTCCCCACATAACTAAAGCGTCCGCCTGAAATATATCAGCAAATTGTGATAATTCTGACAAGTCTGCTGAAAGAATTGGCTTCTTTTCATTATAACTGAGATGAATGAATATTTTGTTTGCGGAGAACAAATCAAAACCCTTTGCAATAGGACATATTTTTGCAATTGCATCTTCGATAGCATTGGATATGCGACATGAACCATTGGCATATCCTTCAAGCAAAACTACATTGCTGGCTTCTTTTGCAATAGCATTTATGTCAGCGGCATCAAAACTAACCAAGGGGCGACCTGTATTTAAAATGTCAGCAGACTCTTCTACAACAGTTTCTATTGATGGTGCTATGAAAAATTGAGACTTCATTTCTATCTTTTTATGAATGGAACTGTACCATAACAGACACAGTTCCAAATCAACAACTAGCGTTTACGAAGTACCCAAGTTCTCCCATCGTTGGCAGAATAGAACAATCCCTTGTCAGTTGTTCCGAGGATTTCTTTACCGGAGTCCATCAAATCGCTAAACTCTCCGGTGTTAGATGATCCATTATAGCGAACTACCCATGTACGGCCTTGATTGGTTGAATACTCGATTTTCTTGCTGTCTTTTGGGGAGATACGAAGCATCTCTTTCCCACGATTAATCATAATTGGCATAATGTTTTGATTTAAATGTTGTTTGTCATTATTGACACTGCAAAGGTACTATGGTGGCTATGCCATATTGTAGCAGAGGTGGCAGAAAAATATAGGTAATTTTATTTTTGTGCCATCTACTCCGTTTAGGCTTCGTTAAATTTCTTACAGTGCACCTTTACCTTTGATGGATTTAGCCTTTTTCTCCTGCTCCTTTGCTGCCTGTTCTTTTAATCGGGCTTGTTCGGCAAGGGTGGCTCGTCTTCTCACAGCGTCCTCGTAAGTCTCGACATCTTTGCGTATCTGACGGATTTTGTCGTTATCCCTGTTTAGCTCAAAGATGTTTCCCAATTCAGATATGCCGTCTGGAGAGATTTCGCCTTTCATCTTGATGTAACGATACTTCAAATCGTTGTCGATACGGTCGTAATCCGGCTGTTTGGCAAAATACAGCGCCACGACCAGGACTACTATCATGGCGAACATTCCGCAAAATCCCCAGAAAATAGAAGGAGATTCAATGCTGAAACTGTGGTGCTTCTCGTAATAAACTCCATCCTTGATATGCTCATCGGTAGCTCTCAATAAAGATTTTACTTCTTCGGATTCCTGCGTATGCTTTGTTTCCATGTCCGCCAACATAGCAGTGATTTTATCGAATGTATCGTTCTGTTGCTTTTGAGTCTGCTGATGTTCGCTGTTTAGCACAGATAATGCTTCCATAGCCTTGTCTGTAATAGAGCCTTGTTTCAGTAAATCGGTGGTATCGCCACGAATGGCAAGCACACATTCTGCAAGGCGGTTGAATGCTGTTTTAATGCCGTTCAAATCCTGTTTGAACTCCTGCAATGCAGCATCATTTGTGTTGTACACTTTGGAATTACCGTCTGCCGATTGCGGCATGGATAAACTGTTTACCTTGTTCTCTATTCTCTCTAAACATCCGTAGATGCTCTCCATTAATTCTTCCTGTTTCATGATTCTGTTGATTTTGATGTTATAAGATTCTATTTATGTTACAGTCCCAAGCCTTTTCTCTTTTTCTTCTTGCGCCTGCGCAATAGTTCATCGTATGGGATTTGTTCTTCCGGTGATGACTCGCCAAAAGAAGAAAGCAATCCGAAACCGTTGCTTTCAATGAGGTTGGTATTATGCTGATTACAAGCAGGTGGCTCTTGTTTTTGCTTTTCAGTATTGAGGCTGTATTCGGTTTCAGATGTATTCCAGCTTAATTTGGCATTGAGCTTTGCGAAACTGAAGTCCCTGCTGATTTGCGATGCCTTGAATGTCAATCCGTCTTTGGTAAAGCGGATTCCCTGTATGTCGTTTACCGACTTTATATCTCGGCTTCTTTTCACAAATTCAAGTTTAATACCCTGTTCCGCCAAATTATCATTAAACTGTTTCCATGTCTTGGAATGTCGCAACGCATTCTTCACGGCGTTGTGAATCTCATATTTCATCTGCTCGGCAGAACGCAATTTCTCCACTTTGGTCTTGCTTTTATCCTCGGCGTATGTCAATCCGTATTTGTCTTTCAGCTTCTTGGTGGCTATCTCGTTACGCTTGTAATCGCCTTGTGAGGAAATTACCTTACCGTCATACCCGATACGGTTATAGACCAGATGGCAATGCGGATTGTCGGTATTATTGTGCCTTACCAATATGAATTGAGTATCTTTTATTCCCATCAAATCCATATATTCTATCGCTATTTCAGCCATAAACTCATTGGTCAGTTTGGGCTTATCTTCCGGTTTGAAGCTCAAAGCGATGTGTCCGACAGGCTGTTTGATTTTAGGATTAAGCATCCGCTGATAGTTGAAACTGTCCGTTATTTCACGGACATTACCCAACAATACACCATCGGAAGCAATGATTTCGGCATTGTCTTTGCCCATTACATAGCGGATACATCCGCCAAATGATTTTCCTTTCTTTATCTTTCCAATCATTGTTATCTCCCTGTTAAGTTTTATACTCGTGCATTATCGCCTTCAGTTTTTCAAGCAGTTCCGTTACCATATTGGCGGTACGGTACAGCCCGATCTGATGCGACAGTTTTGTAAGCTGGTTCAGGTTGTTGGCCATTCCTACAAGGTTGCGCATGGTGGTGATTTCCTCCACAGAATGCTTTGCCACAACCTGCGCCTTGAATGCGGAATCCCTGATGTATTCGGCAAGCGTCCTATTGGCCTGTCTGCTACGAAGGCACAGACGGTCGTAATCAGGTTTGGAAAATTTTACCGTAACGGACTTGGAGAGTTTGCGGAAGCTGCTTGCTCTCGGTCTCCCTTTGGGTTTGATTTTATTGCTATTACTCATTTTACTTGGTTTATTGTGATTACCCATTTCATTGTGATGATGTATCTTACAATCTGCGACCATTGGGAGCGGATTGCCTCCACGACTTCGGGAGTGGAGCGAGGTTTTTCGGGTGCAATGGCGGTTTATCCGACATTTTTTGGCATCCCGAAAGATAACCTCGCTCCCTTCCACAAACAGAAGTCCTACGCATCAGCGTATTCAAGAATGCCTGACAGCAGTAATGCAGAGTGCAGATACATTTTTCATCGGATACATGTTATAATTTTCGCCACTGTTCAAAGTCTTCTGAATAGATTTCAAGATGTTGCCGGGCGATGTTTTCAAGCAATCCCGATACGCTCATTTTACGATTTCCGAGCTTGCGTACAAACTCATCCAGTCTGTCGCGCACTTCGCAACTGACAAAAACAGGTTTGCGGTCTTCGATTTTCGGTACTTGCAGAAAGGCATTGCGATATTCGTCCAACGACAACTTGCGTTGTTTGCTACTCACTCTGCGTTGTGGAGCAGGAAGCGTTTCGGGTTGTCCTGTCCTTTCGGGTTGCTCATCAACCTCTGTCGCATTTTCGATTTCAAGACTGTTTCCATCAGGAAGAATCTGCGACATTACCGTACCCGTCATGGTCTCCCACTGCTCTTTTCCAATACTTTTTGTTGTTCCCATAAATTTTGGATTTTAATTGGTTAATACACTGATCTCTGTATGCACATTGACCGATTATCATCTGCAAAGAAAGTGTGTATGGTTCACTGAATCAAGCAAATGGAGACAGTGTGACAATTATGATTGATTATGCGTTTTGTTCATTGATGCAACGGTGCTGACTGCAATATTTTGCTTATGCCATTTCGTTGAGAGAAGCTCATATTCTGAAAACAGCAATCTTAGTCAGTGCATTTTGTCCACTGATGATGCAACATGATGACAAGTGATGCAACAGACCGTCAGCCGTTTGTAAATCCTTTGCAGTGTGGCGATTGATGTATTACTTTGCAGTGCGAACGAGAAAATAGTATGAACAATATAAACAGTGACAATTATGGAAATCATCAGTTTTGAGAAACAAGCCTTTGAAGAGGTGGCTGCCAAGTTGGATTACTTCGTGCAGCGGATAGACTGCCTTTGCAATTTGCATGGAGAAAGAGAAAAGAACGGCTGGATGGATAATCATGCCGTCTGCCGGAAATTGCGTATCAGTCCGAGAACCTTGCAGACCCTCCGCGACAACGGAACGCTTGCCTTTACCAAAATCGGCAACAGGACTTACTATCGCCCCGATGATGTGGAGCGTGTCATCTCTGCCGTGGAAGACAGACGCAAGGGTATGCAATGGAAAGGCAAAAGCATTTAACCAAAGAATGTATAACCAATAAATAGAACCGTATGAGTAATGAAATCAGAGAAAAGGATCACGAGTGGATAAAGAACGTGCACTCGAATTTCGACAAGCTTCTGGCTTCGCTCGAAAAGTTGTTAAGCAAGCAACAGCCATCAGTGTTCAATGATGAACTGCTGACAGACAAGGAGGTGGCGCACTTGTTGAAAGTAAGTCGCCGAACTCTTCAGGACTACCGCAACAACGGCATCCTGCCATACACGCAGGTTGGCGGAAAGATTTTGTACCGCACTTCCGACATTGAACGCACCTTGACGAAAGGGTACAAAGAGGCGTACAGGCTGAAATAGATGGGTTGAAAAATATAGCCTAAATGGTCTGTAATCGCACATTATAGCAATTACAGGCTATTGGAACACCGCCAAGAGCGAACCCAAACCTTTTGATTTTTCTGGAGGGAGCGCAGTTTGCCGTCTGCCCATTTCATTGTGTTTCTAAAAAATATCCCTCCGAAGAAAAACAAGAACAGCATATAGATAGGCGGTTGGTTTCAACCCATCTATATGCTGTTTTCGTTCAGATGTTTTATCCGACTTTTCCGTCGGTCGCTTGTTTCCGCTGCCGTCAGCGTCCATTGTACAGACGTGAAAGGGAAAAGGTTTTCAGGCTGAATACTCTCCGTAGGAGGAAGATTCTGCCTGAAACGGCATAGCCGCCTGACCTTTTCGCTTTCAACGAAGTCTGTACTAACTTCATGGACAGGCAAGGAAACAGGCGACCTGCTGAATAAATATAATTGTACTCCGGTCAAGACATATTATTGATTGCCCCGCTCCATTTGTCCGTAGTGTATGTTCTTGACATTATCGCTGCCCTTGTTCCATTCAGGGATCTCATATTTGGACTTGACTTTCATGCTGATTCGCTTGATGTCCTCATTGACTTTCTGATGTGTCAGTTTTGCATACAGCTGTGTGGTACTGATGTTTCTATGTCCCATCATTTTGCATACGGATTCCAACGGAACTCCTTGTGACAGAGTTATCAACGAACCAAAATTATGCCTTGCCTGGTGAAATGTAATCCGTTTGTCAATGTTGCATTTCTCAGCCAGTTTCCTGAAATTGGCTGTCAATGCCGAACGTACCGGAACTTTGAAGATTCTGTCATTCACACGTTGGTCTTTGTATTTATCCATGATTTGTCGGGGTAAATCCAAAACCTGAATGACACATTCGCTTTTAGTCTTTTGCCTGTTGAACCGAACCCACAGTTTACCGTCTTCTGTATGGTAAAAGTTCTCTTCCCGTAAATTGCACAGGTCTATATACGAGATGCCTGTAAACGTGCTGAACACGAACAAGTCTCTTACGTAGCAGAGAAATTTTTCCTGTATGGGAGTTTCCATCAGGCGTTTCAGCTCATCCAATTCCAAGTGCCTGTGTTTTTTCATCGCTTTTTCAGGGAAATAGCCTGCAAATGGATTCTTATGAATAGTCCCTTGTGCGATGGCTCTCTTGACTATGGTTTTCAGCATGATGGTAAACCCTTCAATGGTAGAGAGTGAACGTTTCATATCCGCCCTCAGATAATGGTCGTACTTTTCAATGAAACTGTAATCCAGTTGTCTGAGTGTAATATCATCGGCATTGTAATAGGCATGGATGAATTTCTTCAACCTGTTATATGACGCATGATGGTTGTGCAGTGTGCCTGGAGCACGTGTCAGGCCAACTTGTTTTGAGAACTCGTCAATATACTCCTGATACAGTTCCAGCAGTTTCCATTTTCTCATCCCTACACCGTTAATGGCATTCTTGACAAGTTCTGCCGTTATATACCCTTGTTCCGAAAGAATTTCATTGTAATAGCGATGTATATCAGCTGTTAATTTCTCTATGACACAGTTGGTTTCCTGAATATCACGGCTCTTGCCTTTGAGCCTGTATCTTTTAGCGTCCCACAATGCCGGATCAATATCCATTTTTGCGGAAAATTGTGCGATTTCCTTGTTTATGGATATCCTGCCCATCAGGGGACACAAACCGTTCTTCTTGACCTTCTGCCTGTTGATATAGAAAACAACCGCAAATGTACTGTATGTGGTTTTCCTGTTATTCATAAGCTTGCCGTGCCTGTTGGGGTAAGTTGTTGTCTGACAAAATGAATTTTTCTCTGATTCGGAATTGTAAATCGCCCATGTCCGCGCCTATCTTCTCTTGGGTAAGATGAGCGTAGATACGGGTACTTTTCCAACTTCTGTGCCCCAGCAACTCGCGGACGGTATCCATTGGAACTCCTTGTGACAGAGTAATTAACGAGGCATATGTGTGTCTGGCCTGATGAAATGTCAAGCAACGTTCTATGCCACAGATTCTTGCAATCTTTTTGAGATTGATGTTTGTCTTGCTGCAACTCAACATAGGGAACAACCGCCCTTTGTCCGATATGCCCCTATACTTCTCTATCAATTGCAACGGCAGCTCCATCAATGGAATATGACAAGGAGTCCCGGTTTTCTTTCTCGCAGTATGTATCCACCAGACACCGTCTTCTGCCTGTTTCATATTCTCAGGTGTCAGATTACGGATGTCGCTGAATGCCAGGCCGGTCATGCAGGAAAATATGAAGACATCACGCACCAGATTCATATTGTCTTTTGGCAGTGGTGTCGTAAGAATCAGATTGAATTCTTTTTCGGACAGGCATTTGGCGACAAGAGGCTCGGTTACATATTTATAGTCCATGAACGGATCTTGTCTTATCAACCCGTTATCCATGGCGGACTTGATTACAAGATGCAGACGGGCCACGATACTGACTATGGTATTGGATGCCATTTGCAGGTCGGAACGGAGATACAGGTCAAATGCTTTTACAAATGTAGGATTAAGGGATTGGAATGCCATATCCCTTACATTATATTTCTTTTGAAGGAAATTCTTAAGATGGTTAAGAGCCACGCAATACCGTTTGTAGGTATCTACAGAGCGGCTGATACCGACTTTTTGATAGAACTTGTCATTGAGGTACTCGTAATGCTTGACCAGTGTGACCTGTTCGGATGCAATGCCTTGAAAAGAATTTTTCACATCAACGGCAAGGACATTATCGCTCCGCAGTTTGAGTTCCTTATAAGCGGAATGTATGGCTACGCACAACTTTTCAAGTTCGGCATTAGCATTTTGTGCCGCCTTGCTTTTTCCTTTTGCCCTGCCGGATTTTACATCCCACAACTTTTCCTGAACATACACTTTGGCACTGAACTGTACCATTGACGTGCCGATTCGTATCCGTCCAAGAACGGGGACAGTACCATCGACTCTCGTCTCATTTTTCTTTAGATAGAAAGTTACTTTTAATTCATTCATAATCAGCTCTATTTTTGATTGCAAATTTACGTGCATTAGAGCTAATCATTGGCATGCAAAATGCTGACAATCGGTGAAATAGCGTCTCCGAAAGAGAAAATTTCATGCCGTTTTCCGAAAAATCATTCCTGCTTGGTCAGAAAAACCTTATTTTCAGGCTGTTTTAACCTTACAAGTAGGATATCCGGAATACCTGAACAGGTAATGTATTCGTAACGGAACGCCTTCACCTTTCCGTCGTTTTTTGCATTTTTACCACCGAATCTGAATGGGAAGAATATGGAAGATGACACTGTTTGACAGATAGTTATGCAAATCAGCCGGATTTTGCATTTTGGATATACGATTTGGCAACACTACTTTGTCCAAACGGGGCATTTTCTTGTCTTTTGCTTGTCCGCCGACAAAACGAAAGAAGTCCCGTAAAACCTTGATTTTACGGGACTGCCTTAGCTTTTCCACCATTTGTCTTTAGCGTTCAGCGGAGAGACGGGGATTCGAACCCCGGATACCCTTTTGGGGTATACACGCTTTCCAGGCGTGCCTCTTCAACCACTCGAGCACCTCTCCTTTTCGGGGCGCAAAAGTAGAGGAAGTTTTTGGATTTACCAAATGTTTTGTGCAAATAATCAATCAGAAAATATATTATATTCGAATATTACAAGTAAAAAATAGAAAAAGGCTTCTATTATCAAAAATAATTATTACTTTTGCACTACCACTTATGTATGATAATAAATGCGATATATGCAGCGGAAAGGCATTAAGCCCTCGACGATGCGTTTATCGCATTTATTGTTAGTGCATGAGTGGTTTCTATATTAACAAGTCGAGGGCTTTTTTAGTTTCCTCATAGTATGATTTTATTTTCTTTATATACTTGTATAGTCCTCTTAAAGAGGCTATTATAAATTTTGTCGTTTTCCCGTCTTACTTGTGAAAGCAGGACGGGATTTTTTATCAGCTTCGTATGAAAGATCTAATTGCCAGACTTTTGAGTTATAGAAGAAACCTTTTGTAGACGAATATCAGCAGAAGAAGCACCTATCATAATAGTATAATCTCCAGAAGGGTGTACAAAGCATTCTTTCTCTTCATCCCAATAACGAAGCAGATCTTTCTTTAATCGAATGGTCACTTTGCGACTTTCCCCTCTTTTCAGCGAGATACGCTCAAAGCCTTTAAGTTCCTTTATAGGCATTATCTTATCTCTTTCCGGAAGTTTCACATAAATCTGCGCAACCTCATCACCAGCATATTTTCCCACATTCTTTAGACAAAATGAAACATTTACTTCTTGGTTGCCATCGGTTACTTGCAAATCGGAATATTTAAATGAGGTATAACTCAACCCGTAACCGAAAGGATAAAGTACGTTACCCTTAAAGTACTGATAAGTGCGCCCTTTAGTAATATCATAATCATCAAATGGAGGAAGCTCATCTAAACTTCTATAATAAGTCAACGGCAAACGACCACCCGGATTATAATCGCCAAAGAGAACTTCTGCTACCGCCTTCCCTCCACTCTCACCAGGATACCATGCATTGATGATAGCAGGTATATGTTCATCCATCCAATTAATTGATAATGAACTACCAGCAACCAATACAACTACAATATTAGGATTTACCTTATAGATTTCCTTCAAAAACTCCCGCTGATCTGCTGGAAGTTGAATGTCAGATCTGTCCTGTCCTTCACGTTCTATCGCCTTATTAATACCCAATACAGCCACAACTTTCTCACATTCACGTACTACTCTTCCTGCTTCACCGTACAAATCCAAACGAGTCTTTTTTCCAATTTGCGGAACTTTCCATTGTAATTTGGCAACAGCATAGTCACGATTATCGTAATATTCAGCTTTCAACCGATAATCTCTTCCTGCTTCCAAATAAATAGTTGCCGTATCTGTACGGATTGCATGTCCCTGCCATGCATCAATCAACATTTTATCATCAATACTCAAACGACATCCATCATCGGACAAAAAACTAAAAGTGTATTGCCCCGTAACCGTAGGACGCAATTTACCCGTCCAGCGAACAGACAAAGGGGATTTGGGCAGGAAGGGATCCGGTGCCTGATTAGCAGGTTCAAAATTAATCCATTCCTCTTTCCTTACTTTTGGAATACCTTGCAAATTCGTGTTATCAAAATACTCTGCTTTCAACCCCTCAGGGAAACTAGCTCCCTGAATGAGTTCCATACCATCTACTGCTGATTTCCATGGAGCATATACAACCTTTACAGTATCACCTACCCTATCCTTGATACCCTGCAAAATAGAAACCGGAGCAATGACCGGTAGCCCACTATAATCACCGAACTCACTGCGTCCTGCATTAATGCCCACCACTGCAATGGATTTAATTTTCTTAGCATCAAGCGGTAACATCTTGTTCTGATTTTTTAGTAGTACGATACATTCACGAGCAGCATCTAACGCTACCTTTTGATGTTCCTTAGAGCCTATCACTTTGGGAGATATCTTGGTATAAGGATTGTTTTCCCCACTATCAAATAGTCCTAACTGCATACGTGCCCTCAACACACGATAAGCAGCCGAGTCTATGTCGGCATCAGTAACCATGTATTGTCGGTAAGCATTTAATAACGGCGCATCATACACATCATCACCACATTCTAAATCCAGTCCGGCCTTTATAGACAAAGTAGCGGCAGCTTCCTTTGTTTTCACATACTTATGAGCATTAACCAACAAAGCAGGGCCGCCACAGTCAGAGACCACATATCCTTTGAACCCCCAATCTTCACGTAATACTTTGGTCAACAACCAAGCATTCAACGTACAAGGTACATCATTCAAAGCATTATAAGCAGACATAATAGATGCAGATTTTCCTTCCTTAACACATGCTTCGAAAGCCGGAAGATAGTACTCGCGTAATTGCTTTTCTGATATTTGCGGATTACATACAAAGCGATTATGCTCTTCATTATTGGCAGCAAAATGCTTAGGAGTTGACACAATCTTCAAATAACGACTGTCATTTCCTTGCAACCCTTTCACAAAAGCAGTTCCCATAATACCACTCAAATAAGGGTCTTCACCATAAGTTTCCGGAGTACGTCCCCAACGTGGATCACGCGCCATGTTTACCGTAGGAGACCAGAAAGTGAGTAAATCACTGAACTGACTGTTTTGTTCACGTCCTTGATCCAGTTCATTCCAACGGGCACGCGCTTCATCAGAAATAACAGTAGCCACTTGTTTTTGCAATACAGGATTCCAGGTTGCAGCCAACCCGATAGCTTGTGGGAAAACCGTAAATCTACCAGGACGGACTACCCCATGAAGCGCTTCATTGCCATGATAGTATTTTGGAATATCCAAACGAGAAATGCCCGGTGAAGTGGCACGCAGCAAACTTATCTTTTCCTCAACTGTTAAACGCGACAGGAGATCCATAATACGCTCATGGATTGGTGCTTTCTCATTTTTATAAAGTTCTTGGGCTTGAACCGTTCTTGCTAAACAAACGATAAAAGCCATTAAACCTATAAAAAGAACCTTTTTAAGTGTTTTCATGATGTTTTATTTGTTATTTATAGTTCTATCTACACAGAAGATAGAAATCATATAATACAGCCAACTACTCCAATTTATAATTTCTCAGCTGATGGCGGTACTGCATCATTAGCACTACCCCATGACTTATTAGGTCTGTTACCCATTATCAATATTAGCTTCCCTCCATCTTTTATATCATCATGACTAAACCAAGGCTTATTCCACTCTTTACCATTCAGCGTTGCCGACTGAATATATTTATTTTCATCAGATGCATTTTGTGCCTCTATCTCAAATACTTTCCCATTGTTCAATGTCACTTTAGCCTCAGTAAATAACGGGCTGCCAATATTATAAGCAGGAAATCCCGGAGTTACCGGATAGAAACCTAAAGAAGAAAAAACGACAAAAGCAGACATTCCGCCACCATCCTCATCTCCCGGAACTCCCATCAGGTCATTACGGAACCAAGTTTTCAGCATTTGACGAATACGTTTTTGAGCTTTCCATGGTTGACCGGCATAATTATACAGATAAGGGATATGCAGTGAGGGCTCATTAGCCATCGAGAACTGTCCTACATTACCTGTATGGTCGGGCAACTGAGCATAAAAAGAATATTTCCCACGTCCCAGCGGTTCACGAAAAGTTTGATCCAAATTAGCAATAAACAGCTCATTACCACCCATTAAATCAATCAGATCAGCCACATTATGAGGAACATCCCAACGATACACCCAGCCATTATTCTCGCCATAATACTCACGAGCCCCCTGACCTCCTGAATAACGATAATCAAACGGTTCAATCCATTTTCCATTTTTATCTTTAGGGTGAAAAAAGGCAGTTTCGGCATTATATACATTACGATAATTATAAGAACATCTCAGATAATGAAGCATGTCTTCTTTCTTTCCCAAAATATCCGCTATACGCGACAAACACCATTGGTCATAAGATGTACCTAATGTTACAGCAATCGGTTGACGTTTCTCAAAATGATGTACATTCGGATCTGTTTCTTTTTCTCCGGCCTGAAGCGCCGGGATATATCCGTTTTTCTTATAAAAATCATCTATCCAACCAGCAGCCGCACCTGACCAAGGAGCCAGCGTTTTTTCTTCTATCCCCTTGCGACAAGCCTCATAGGCTTTCTTCAAATCAAACTGCAATCCTTTAGCGGCAGCATCAGCTATAGTTGCTACCGCATGATTAGAATTCATACGACGGGAATCGCCTGTTATCTCAGGAAAAGTAGGCATCCACATATTTCCCATCTGCTCTGCCATAAGCAAATAAGAATTAATTACATTTTTTTCTGTTTCCTCATCAATCAACAAACGCAAGGGATGAGCAGCACGATAAGTATCCCAAATCCAATCATCCGTATAAAAAGGTTCACCATTGTCTTCATGTATCTTTCCATCAAATGCACTGTAATAATGTCCATCCTCACTGATACAAACCGGACGTTCAAACACACGATAAAGTGACGTATACAGAATTTGTTTATCGGACTCTGCACCACCTTCTACCTGAATATCACCTAAAGCTTCATTCCATACTTGACGACCTTTCTTTACCAAAGCCTGCAAATCATAGTCCGGTAACTCACGTTGTAGGTTCTTCTTTGCCTGTTCTTCACTTATAAATGAAATACCATAGCGCAAATTTACCTTTTTAGTTCCGTCAGCAAAATGCAGAACGGCACAAGCGTTACGGCCTTCAGCATTTTTTTTAGAAGTATCTAGCTTACCGTTAACTAAAATACCTGTTTGCAACGGCGCAATGTCCGATTCAACATACAAATACACACACGTATTGTTCTGCAATTGCTGATAACCGCTCACAAAACCATCACCCGCCTTGATAGCTCCATTCTGCGAATTAATCATCATATAAGCAGGTTTATTGGGCTGCCCATACTCTATCTGATAAAGAGCAGATTGATGAGAAGGTGCATATTTTACATAAATTTCTGCATCATCAAGAAACACCTCATAATAATATGGCTTCAATTTCTCATCATCATAGCTATATGCTATAACCGGACGAAGGCTATCCCCCTGATAAGGACTCAAATTAAAAGCAGAACTGCCACGATGGCTCGTCACAATTAAAGGCAACCCGTTCAACTGATCCGTCGTATAATCAGCCCGTTCCGGATAAACACGAAGCATACTATTCGGTAAATGGATAGTAGGAAAAGTGGGAACCAGCAAATGACTGATATTTCCCATATAGGGATTTACATAGTCAACTGGAGCTCTACCGATTATTTTTTGATTTTGTACTTCTCCGCAAGCACCCAATATGGAAGCTAAAACTACGGAAGCTAAACAATGCATAAATTTCATAACAACATTTTTGTTTATATTCATTTGTAATATAATAGATAACCGACTAACTATTTTGTCTGCTCTACCACTTGTATGGTACCATCCGGATTGTAGTACAACTTATCTACACAAATAGAGCGTAGATTACCTTTCCCCGAAATAGAGCTGTTGTGATAGAAAGCATACCATTCTCCCTTATATTCTACAATGGATCCATGGCTTGTGTCACAACCCGTAGACTCCAGATAAATTCCTTGATAAGTCCATGGACCCAATGGAGAATTACTTGTTGCATAATTCAGGCGGTTAGCTCCTTTCCCATTTTCCGCATGATTATCAGCATAAGACAAATAATAGATACCGTTTCTTTTATGTATCCAAGCTGCTTCATGGAAATCTTTCAAACCTTCCATCGGCCGCAACGGCTCAGCCAGTTCCATCATATTGTTTTTCATTTTGGCCCCAACACAGCGGCCTCCACCACCATAATAGAAATAAGCCTGTTTATCATCATCCACGAAAACACAAGGATCTATCATGGCAAAACAATCGTTTTCCATGCCAATCATCTCAATAAATTCCTCATGCACTGTAAAATCCTTAGCCGGATGTTTACTGGTTGCAACTCCCACTCTCCAAGTATGGTTCCAGTCCGTTCCACTGGGATGGGGGAAATAATAATAATAGGTTCCATCTTTATAAGCACAATCGGGTGCCCACATAAAACCTCCTTCCTTTCTTCCCCATGACACTTGCGAAGAATTCAAAATTTCTCCATGATCGGTCCAATTCACCATATCATCTGTGGAAAACACATGATAACGATCCATTAAATCACACCCCCGCGGAGGATCTACATCATGGGAGGCATAGACATAAAGCCGTCCATCTTCCCACACATGAGCAGAAGGATCAGCTGTATACATGTGAGTAATAAAAGGATTAGGTCCCAAAGTAACCGTTTTAGCTTGTTTCGAGCCATTACACCCTGCCAATACGAATGAGAGGGCAAGTAAAGTAAATAGGTAATTTTTCATATGTAATCAATAATTTTATATTTATACTGGCAAATTTACAGCCACATACTTAATAAAGGTCTTAATTTGGACTTAAGGCATCACTATTTTCAGCCTGTAACCCACAAATACACTACATTACGTATAAATCCACATATATGCCTAAATAGATAGCACTTTATACTTAGTAGCAAATACAACAGATTGGTTACTGTCTTTATCTACAATAAAAGGTATCAGTTTTTCTTCTCCCGGAGCAAGTTCATAATGTACTTTATCTCCCGTTTTCCGACCGTCGACATACATTTCGACCTTTCCTGTATCCATTAAAGTACCATTATTCTTGACAGAGATCCATATTGTTCTCTGCTTTGCCAGCAAGTTGTCTTCCACTTTGGATAAAGCCAAATCGAAGTCTGCCGCAAATCCATGGTTATACTCTAACATAACAGATAGACCTTTTTGTGCATCCTCATATCCCAAACTATCTTTGATACGGTCTTTAGCTATATATTGGGGACTAACACCACCAACTAATATTTTGAATGTTCCTTTCTCTACAACCCTGTCCATGTTGTCATTAAGTAGTGACAATTCATAAGGAGTTAATTCAAAAGAAATACTCTTGGACTCTCCCGGTCGTAAATGAACGCGTGTAAAGTCTTTCAATTCAGTAATACGTGTTTTTACACTAGCATACATATCTGTTACATACAATTGAACAACCTCATCACCAGCACGATGACCTATATTCTTCACATTCACGTGCGCGATGATATTACCGTTCTCCCTCTCTTCCACTTTCAAATCCGAATATTCAAAAGAGGTATAACTCAAACCATATCCAAAATAGTAAAGAGGATAATACTCCAAATCTGAATACTCATAACGACGGCCGGAAGTTTTAAAGTTGTAATAAAGCGGTAACTGTCCTACATGTCGCGGGAAAGTCATTGGCAAACGACCGGCAGGATTGTAATCACCAAACAGTACATCTGCCGTAGCAAGCCCTCCTTCCTGCCCAGGTAACCAGTTAACAATAATAGCCTTACATAACTCCGACTCTTTTGTCAGGTTATAAGGGCGACCTATTTGAAGCACTAAAACAACAGGCTTTCCTGTTGCACAAACAGCTTCCAACAGTTCCTGCTGCCTGCCAGGCAGAATCAAAGTTGCATAATCATGATTTTCACCAGATGTTTTATAAACGTCTGTCGTAGCCTCGCTGGTAGAACAATCGCCCAAAACCAACACTACTACGTCCGACTGGGCAGCAACTTTCACCGCATTGGGAATGTTTTCACCATTGGAACCGGTAAATTCACATCCCTGCTCGTAGAGAATTTTCGTCTGATTACCTACGGCCTGCTTAATACCTGTCAAAACAGACTTCAACTGACCAGGACGAAGTTTGGGAGTATAATCACCCGGCTGAAGGTTGTCTGCTCCGGGTCCCAATACGGCAATTGTACGCACATGCTTGGATAAGGGCAACACATCATCCTTATTCTCTAACATAACAATAGATTCTCGTGCCGATTGACGTGCAATTTCCTTATGGCTGTCCGAATTCCAACCCGGATATATCTTATTCCAATCCAAAGGTTTCTTATGTTCTTTTTCAAATAATTCATTACGGAACATCATACGCAACATTGTACGGCAAACATTATCAAGATTTGCCATATCAAGGCGTCCATCTTTTGCAGCTTGTATCACTTCTTTATCATTATAAGTATCACCACAATTTGTAGCAATACCTGCAGCCAAAGCTTGATTAGCAGCTTCTATCTTGTTTTTTGCAGTATAATGCTTTCGTGATGTTAAATTACCGATAGCACCGCAATCACTCACAACAAAACCATCAAATCCCCATTCTTCACGCAAAATATTACGCAGAAGTTCTTTACTTTTAGCAACAGGCACCCCCAAGAAATCAGAGTAAGCCATCATTAATGACTGACAGGAATAGTTACGAATAACATGTCGGAAAGGAACTAAATGTACCTCACGCATTTCTCTTTCGGACAATCCTATATCGTGCGAATCACGTCCACCCAAAGGTGCACCATGACCTCCAAAATGTTTCGGAGTTGTAAACAGCCCTTTAGACTGATAGCCCTTAATCCAAGCTCCGCCAATTTGAGATACCAAAACCGGATCTTCGCCGAAAGTTTCTTCACAACGTCCCCAACGAGCATCCTGTGCTACGTCTAACACAGGAGACCAGGCTTGCATGGTACCTGCCGCAAGAGTTTCCTCCCCAATAGCCATTGCTACTTTTTCCGTCAGATTCTTATTCCATGTCGCTCCCATAGCCAACGCCTGTGGGAATATTGTTGCCCCGCTACCATATGAAAAGCCATGCACAGCCTCAACTTTCGTAATGGGAGGCACATATAAATGAGGAATTCCGGGAATCCCCCATCCTTCACGAATCAATTCCATTTTATCTTCCGGTGTCATTACAGACAATAAGCTTTCCACACGTTCATTTACAGGAAGTCTAGGATCCATATAACGTAATGTCGTTTTATCTCCTTTATGATTTTTCAGTTCCTCATCAGCCAGAAAAACTGATACTTCTTTTATATCGAAAGGCCCCACACGTACATTACCTTTAAAGACAAGTTTTACATGGGCACCATATTTAGGCGAAAATGTTACCCTCATCCCTCTGGCGCTACCTTGTACCTGATAGTCGACAGGTTCTCCTAAATTCATCGGGTCATATGTCACAAATATACTCATCTGTTGCTTCAGTTCGTCCTTGGATATTCCCTGCAATTGAAGGTACATTTCACACACATCTCCCGGAGTTTGGAGAGTAAACATCAGCCATTGATCTAGCTTCGGATTTTTACCATCAACTTTCCACACCGTACGCTGATCTTTATCAAAAGCCTGTGAAGCTTTCTCTTGATTGACAGATGCTGAAACTGATAAGATTTCACTTGACCTTTGAGCCATTAGATAAGTACAGAAAAATATTCCTGCGAATAGAACTACATGTTTTTTCAAATTCATATTACTAGATTTTAACTCTTTACTTATTTCAAGCCTTTTTACTAACCATCTGTTTGCTCGCTTTTATTCATCAGACAGACTTTACTCTTTTTTAAACGCAAAATAAAAGTCGGCATATTAAATGAGACACCTAAAAGGTATTAACTTCTAATTAAAATAATATTAATAATACGAATCAGTAGTTGAATTAAGTTTATAACCTTGCAAGTAATGAATGTTTTCACCACAGAGTACACAGAGTGCATAGAGTTTCACAGAGTGCGCAGAGTTTCACAGAGTGTTAATCTTGCTACTCGATAGTATCTGTCATTCAGAGCGTAGCGAAGAATCTACTCTCTCATGTCAACACTTCTCCCTGTATAGGGAGAGCAGATTCTTCGCTACGCTCTGAATGACAGAATGTTTTGCCTCATAAAAAGAGAAAGACTCTGTGAGTCTCTGTGCTCTCTGTGGTGAAAAAGCTCAAATCCGTATAATAATGAACTATAAATTCAACTACTGATTCGCATTAATAACAGAATATAGTGTTAAAATAATTCCAGGCAGACATATCAGCCGTATCAATCGGAAAAAAACAATATGATTTTAGATAATACCTTTTGCAGTTCTCATGGGTTTACTTCACCTCAAACTTTCCCTGTAACCGAATATCCTGTGAAGAGCTGCCAACCATTACAGCAAAGGTACCCGGCTCTACTATAAAATGATTATCTTTATTCCATAATCCCATATCCTGAGGTGTAAGCACGAAGTCAACTACTTTCTCCTCTCCCGGTTGCAAATGGATGCGTTCAAAACCACGTAACACTTTCACATAAGTAGTCACGGAACTTACCTCGTCATGCAAGTAGAGTTGCACAACCTCATCACCGGCAATTTTGCCCGTATTCTTCACCCTGCAACTCAGTTTCACACTTCCTTGTGTACCAATTACCGGATTTTCTATCTTCAAAGCACTATAATCAAAAGTTGTATAGCTCAAACCATATCCAAAAGGATAAAGGGAACCTGTTACACGCACAAAACCTTTGGAATCAGAACCCGGTTTAAACGGGAATGCAAAAGGGATCTGGCCCACAGAACGAGGAAAGGTCACCGCCAACTTTCCACCCGGATTATAATCGCCGAAAATAACTTTCGCAATTGCATCACCCATAAATTCACCCGGAAACCAAGCGTGCACAATCCCCGGAATATAACGTTCTGCCCAGTTGATTGTAGCAGCCCGTCCATCTATCATTACCAGAATAACAGGTTTACCAGTAGCATATACTGCCTGCAACAGTTTCTCCTGCCGCCCACACAAATCCAAATTAGTTCGTGAATATTCTTCACGTACAGTTTTCTCGTTTCCTCCTAACACCATAATAGCTACGTCTGACTCTTTAGCCAAAGCAACCGCTTCATCTATCATAGTTTCTTCTGTTTTATTCAGAGGTACATCGTAAAGCTCACTCTCCGGAAAATATTCATCAATAATATCAGCTCCCTTCGCATAACGCACCTCCGAATCCGGCAAATAGTCTTTTATACCTTGATATACTGTTTTTATCGGAGCATTAGCAGGTCCATAACGACATATCAAATTGTCAACTTCGGCTGCATTTGGACCAATGACTGCAACTTTCTTGATAGACTTAGATAGCGGTAAGATATTGTTCTCATTTTTCAATAAAACAATAGACTCTAAAGCAGCTCTCATAGATACATTCTGATGTTCTTTGCAGTGTACCACCTTTTCCAACTTCTTGGTATCACCTTTGTAAGGATTATCAAATAATCCCATCATAAACTTCACACGTAATACGTCAGCAACACGACTGTCAATAGTTTGCATAGAGATCTTCCCTTCACTGATAGCATGACGAAGCGGATAGATGAAATTCTCAGGTAAAGAAAAATTCGTACGCACGTTCAGTCCGGCATTTATCACTTGAGCGGCTCCGTCCACAGCATCGGCAGCCACTTTATGTTTAGAATAGAGAAACTCTACCGCCTCACTATCCGAGACCACATAGCCTTTAAAACCCCACTCATGACGAAGAATTTCTGTCAAAAAATGATAGCTACCCGTAATCGGTTCACCATCATAATCATTATACGAACTCATTACCCCCAATGCTCCCGCTTCACAAAAAGCTTTACGGAAAGGTTCCAAATAAAGTGTTCTCATCTCACGTGGCGCTACGTGTGGATCTGTACGAGTACCAGCATCACGCCCACCCACAGGGACACTATATACTGCAAAATGTTTAGGAGTGGCAACAAGCCCCTCTGCCTGAAGTCCTTTAATCATCCGCTTTCCAAGTTCCCCTACAAGAAAAGGATCCTCCCCGTAACATTCCACTACACGCCCCCAACGAGGGTCTTGAGCGATATCCAAAATTGGAGAATAAATATTAGTATATCCCAATGCTTTCGCTTCTTCTGCTGTTACGCGCGCAATTTCGCTTATCAATTCTTTATTCCACGTAGCACCTTGTCCGCACTGTGCCGGAAACATGGTTGCCCTATCATGACAAAGTCCACGAATACCTTCATTAGTAAAATCAACAGGTATTCCAAGACGTGTTTCTTCTACAAACCAGCGCTGGATTGCCTGTCGATTTTCTACACTATTCACATAAGGGTAAGATAAGGTAGAACCAAATGTTCCCAAACCATTAGCTTGTTCATCTATATTTGCAATACCATCTTTCCAAATCTCATTCTTCCATTGTTCTGTGGGTAGGGAATCCCTTAATACACGACCAGAGCCATACAAGGTAGCCATCTGACATGTTTTCTCCTCTATCGACATCTGTGACAATAAGTCATGTACTCTTGCATCCAAAGGAGCCGATGGATCCTCATAAACATCCTTCACTCCATTCTTATTAAAATCAATCCAGCCCTTTTTATATATAGTAAGACCACTACCTGCATATGCTCCTATACAAAGCAATACTGAAATACATAAAGAAAATCTTCTTTTCATAACGCATTTATTATTTTTCCATTTCCAATACAAGTTCGCCCCCTTTCATCAAGTCAAAATGTGAGAACCTTGGCTCTTCTAATTCCCTTCCATTTAACTTCATCGAACGAACATATTTATTCTCTATACTATTGTTTTCCGCACGAATCACAAAGTCCTTTCCATTATCCAAATGGATAGTCACTTTATCAAATAACGGACGGCCTATTTCGTAAACCGGTTTCCCTGGACAAAATGAATAAAATCCCATGGAGCTAAGTACATACCAGGCTGACATCTGTCCTACATCCTCATTGCCTGACAAACCATTGGGATCATTATGATACAATGTGCGAAGAATATAATCAACCAAGGCCTGTGTTTTGTGAGGAGCATCTGTATAATTATACAGATAAGGAATATGATGGCTTGGTTCATTACCATGAGCATATTGTCCTATCATACCTGTTACATCGGCAGCAGCATCCGAGTCTCCCGTCAGTTCGGAACTTCTAGTAAACAACGTATCCAAATGGGCTTCAAATTCAGATTTACCACCAGCCAACTCCATCAGTCCATCTACATCTTGTGGTACGAACCATGCCCATTGCCAAGCATTGCCTTCCACATAGTTGCTGGGACGTTGCACAGAGGAGGGATCAAAAGGAGTAATCCAACTGCCATCACTTAGACGGCCACGCATTAACTTTGTTTCCGGATCAAAATATTCACGATAAGCTTTAGATAATTTCATATACTTATCATACATGCCTTTTTGGTTATCCTCTTTCATAATTTGTGCAATCAACCAATCATTATAAGCAAACTCCAACCCCTGAGAGACTGCACCATAAGCTTTATCACAAGGTATATAACCAAACTCATTTTTATATTTGATAGAAATCGGCATAACCTTTTCGTTTAATATTTGACGATTCATCATCGGTGTAATATTAGTTGTATCATAAACCGAAGAACGTATACATGCTTCAATAGCCTTTTTTATATCAAAATCACATTGCTTCTTCATTATAGCATCTGCAATGACTGAAACAGCATGGTAACCAATCATAGTTCCAGTCTCATTTGATGCCAGTTCCCATTTAGGCAAAATACCCGATTCATCATATTTACACAGCAAAGAGCGGATAAATGCCTGATTCTGCTTTGGCGTAATGATAGTATAAAGTGGATGGGTTGCCCGAAATGTATCCCATAAAGAAAAGACTGTATAATTAGTGTAAGAAGTATCTCGTTTTATTTCATGCCCCATAGTACGATAACGACCGTCTATATCTGATGCCAAACTTGGTTGAATAAAAGTATGATACAAAGAAGTATAGAAAACAGTACGGCTATCATTGTCTGAGGTTTCAATATCAATCTTTCCCAATGTATTATTCCAAGATACATTTGCCTGTTGTACTACTCCTTCAAAATTCCAATCCGGTATTTCAGATTCTAAATTTAGCTTTGCTCCCTCCTCATCTACACTTGATATACCAACTTTTGCGAGTACAAGTCCGTCAGCAGAAAGATTGCGGAAAGTTATTACAGCTTTTGCTGTATTGACAGTAACAGAGGTACTATCCGGTTGGTATTCCGTTCCGGAATACAATTTGTAATCGAAAGATTTGGAGAAAACAGCATAGAAATAAACATAATGCTGTTTAGCCCATCCTCTCGTATATTTCTTTCCAGCTATAGTGGAATCATTTACAACCCTTATTTGAGTAACAGGATGTTGATGTCCATGAATAGTAGGTTCCATATCAATAATCAAGCGAGCATCACTCCCCTTGGGATAAGTATAACGATGTAACCCGGCACGCAAAGTAGCAGTTAACTCTACATTAATCGAATCATCCTGCAGTAAGACCTGATAATATCCTGGACGGGCGCTTTCTTTATCATGGGAAAAGCGAGAACGATATCCTTCATCAGGTTTTTCTTCTGTCCCAGCAACCAAAGGCTTCTCTCCTACTATGGGCATAAACAATATATCACCATAATCACCGATACCAGTCCCGCTAAGATGTGTATGGCTAAATCCTATAATGGAAGTATCATCATAATAATAACCCGAACAAGCATCCCAACCTATAAGACGGGTATCAGGACTTAACTGCACCATTCCATGAGGCAGAGTCGCACCTGGAAATGTATGCCCATGCCCGCCAGTCCCTATAAAAACATTCACACTGTCTGTATACTCTCTTTGTAATTCCCCCTCTACGCAGGACATCAGCCCAATACCTGAGACCAGCAATAGCATATAAAATTTGTTTTTCATGAAATTATATATTTATGTTTTTATATGACATTAACATTAAGGCACAAAACTCCAATTAGCTTCTACCTTCATACTCTTACTCTTGACGCGAATGATCAACGGATAACAACATTTTACCGCTATATCTCCTGCTCCCGGCCCATCTTTGACTGTAGGATTGGCAGGTATGCCTGAAGCCTCTCCTAACACGATCTCCAATATTTCATCAGCAGAAACATTTAAGCAGACATCAGCAGAAGAAGTATGACAAGTAAACCCAGGCCAATAAGAGTAGGAATTGATATGACGAATACGTTGATGAACTTCACTATCAGTTAATGTTGTCATCGAAGGATGTCCTTCTAAAACAGGCTTCTCATTAAAAAGGATAACATATTCATATAAATGAGAAGAATCGGAATTACAGGTATATATATCTTGTAAATATTGTCCTTTCAAATCCAAACTCCGGCGCATCTTAACTCCCGGATAGGCTGTAACCGTTTCAGCCTCAGCATATCCACCGTCAGAGCGAGGTATAAATTTAGTAATTTTTCCTGTACTTCTTTTTTGGTCTTTAGCATCCACCGTCACAGTGTTATGAGATAAGCTACGCTTATACCATTTTAGATAATCGGGTACTCCATATCCGGAAGTTCCAAAGTCGGATATCAGTTCACGCTTACCATCATGAATCGCAATGGAAAGTTTATCCGGATGCCCATGCCCAATTCCCTCACCACCAAATTTCAAGACCACCGTACGCGTATCACTGCGTAACAAACAGAAACCTGAAGTATTGAATGAATAACTTGGCTGAAGCAACTGCTCGTCAGAAATATCTATCCTTTGGTTACTCAATAAAGCTTCTGCATCCAAACGTTTCTTCTGTGCATATGTCAGCTCCAGCACTCTCTGTAAAAAAGGATCATTATAACGAGCATTGGCAACCTCATACAGTGCTGACTGTGAAAGGAGATTAGCACCATACCAACCATCGCTGTGTGCAGGGAAAGATAAATCCGGATAGGTTCCTTTCACAGGTTCAACAAACATATCATGCAGGTCACAGTCAAAAAGATCAATACCACGACATCTTACTGCATTGGCTGTAAACAACAAAGCTTCTAACGGATAATAATGGTAATGAGGAGAGCCTTCGTTAATCCAGCCATCATCATTTTTATGCTTATCTATTAAAAAATGATAACCATATTTATCTCTATTAATTGCCACATCAACAATAGAATCATTTTCCAAAGCAATGCCTAAAGCTGCCAATCCGCTATTATGCCACATCTGCCAATTTGCACCTGCAGGACGATGGAGTAATAGAGTAGCGGCAGGAGCCAAGTAACCTTTCTCTATAAAATCAATCTCCTTTTTTGACAGAATAGGTTTAATCGTTCCATAGGCCATAGCCACTTTAGTAGCCCAATTTGCTTCGTCCAAACTCTGAGCAAAAGCTTTTCCACTATGTTGATCAGTAGCCTTACGTCCAGAGTTATGTTCGAACCACCCAGAATATTTACCGGCATAATCCAGTAACATAGTACGTATATAATCGGCATATTCCGGTTGCCCGGTTGCCAAATAAAGGTACATGCACTGATAAAGATAGTCCTTATTCAACATATGTACTTCATAAATCCAGGCCCAATCATAACGTTTATTTCCACTCCATTCTTTATCGCAAGCAGAACAATAGTGAGCCTTCGGATTATTCCAGCGAAAAGTAAACTGAAGATTATGTTTTGGACAAAAAAAGTCATGAAAATGCCCGCCTTCTTCTTTAGGGACTTCCAAAGGATATTTACGCCTTTCCTTTACTTTCATTTTCAGATCTGCTATAATCTTCTTTCCCCAACGGGTATCAGCAGACAAACGAATGGCCGTTTTATCATCGTCTGAGAAGAAATAAAATCCCTCTGCTCCTTTCTTTGCAAGTATTGACCAATCACCGGAATAATAAGCCTGATTCAGCAGGCAAAGTTTCTCCTCATCTTCCTGCCGGATAAACAAGTTTTCCAAATCCTTATACAAATAAAATTGCAACCAATAACCGCTATTATATTTTTCACGAGTTGTAGAGGCATGCATCCATTTAGCATACCACAAAGAATTTATCCCATATTGACGTGCCACCTGCAATGCTTGCGCCGCATTTTTCCAGATACCTTCTGAAACTTGTTTGCCCAGCGCTACATAATCATTATATGAGAATTTGGATATATCAATCAACTCACAGGTATCGTCAATGCCAAGATTTTTAAAATCTATCACAGTTTCCATTTCCACATCCCCATCAAGATCATACTCTATATGATCGAAGAAACCATTATTGTCGCGGTCACTATAAAGAACAGTAGCGTAACTCTTAGGATCCTGAAAGTTCATCCACATACGATCCCACCCCTGAAAATATTGGGCATTCTGATCTATTCGCCAAACACCATTTTCGGCTCCATAAAGGTGTAAGCGACCATCAAAATGACTAATATATAACTGTGCATTTCCGGAATTATCCATATCCCATTCACCACGGTCGCCGGCAGCATCACTTTGCTTATTATTGTCTATACCACCTTTATTCCAACCTACTTTAAACGGATCTTTAGGATCATAAAATTCCACACGCTCCCAACGACTACAATCATCATCCTCATCATAGACAAAGTTAACACGATTCCATTTGCCACGACTAAATATTAGATCATATGCTGCGTCATGATCCGGATAAATCAGTTCTGTCAATTGCCGGTAACGGGAATCCATAAAAAAGCAGTCTGCTTCAGGCATTCCACGTAAATTACGTACCGGGTGAATTTGATCGGTATAATCAAACCCTTCCCCCTGAAAACCTATAGTAAAATCAAAATCAAACTCATTACCTGTAGTATTATCATTATCAATGTCCACAGCTAAAGATACCCAATCAATACGTCCTTCCAACTGACGATTCACATAACTGTTGGAAGGGGAATTCGGATCGTGAATTTTGGGAGAGTCAACCAAACGAATAGCCATTTCAGTCCTATTATCATTATCAGGATCATAGAACAGAAAAGGGTTCTCCCAATTAAAACGTAAATCCTTCATATCATATGTAGAAGTGTGTATTTTTAGAAATGATGTCTGCCCACTATAATCTTCATAGAAATCAGACAATCCTCTACGCTCCCAGCACTGAAGAGTAAAATTATTCCAGTTGATATAGTTGAAGATATTGTCACGATCCAAATCAAACATTATCATATAATGCCCATTAGGCCAAACCTCACCTGTACGCTCTTTCGGATACTCTATAACAAACTGCATATCAGCCTTTCCATCATTATCGGTATCCACCCAATCAATAATAAGATCCCCCTGGCCTCCGTAAATACCATCCTTATTGCGGTCAATCAGCAAGCAGTCATTCACCATATCACCTTCCCAATCTCCTTCTTTCAAATTATTATCATCGTCCAGCCACAATATGGGAATATCATTATGAGTAATAGATTTAATGGCATCCGGTCTGCCATTATGATTCAAATCAAGATACTCTGGTTTGTAGCCAACAGGAGGAGGGGGCAAGCGCAAAGGTAACAGTTGGGTATGTACATTCCAATAAGTATCCTTTACTTCCTGTGCCAAAGCTCCTCCAACCACTCCTACAGAATAAAGCAGGATAGCACATGCTATAGCCAATAAACTACTTAGATTTTTCATGAAACTAATTATTACCAATTATCAGTTCTAAAAGAAGACGCCGGAAGACCAGACATATTAAAAAGGCAACCTTCCACATAATCTTTAAAAGCATAACGTACCGCAACTGGATGCTTGACTTCCGGATTCGAAACAACAACAGTCTGCGCACCTTCACCCAAACGCGCATCAGCTGGATGAAATATCCTATCCTCACCCGCTATTTCAAACCCTGTAAACGGCCTACGGAAAGTTGTTAATCCTTTACCTATTTCATCGAATGATAGAATAATTTTATTCCCTTCCACCTTCATAGATCTATATAACGGCCCGGTTACAGGAAATCCTTTTTTACCATAAGTGCGTCCCAAAGCCAAATAAGCAAATCTATTTCCAACAGTTTCTTTTTCCATAGGATGTATGGTGTGAGCGTCACCTACATCAGTCAATACAATCATTCCCGAAGAAGGTATATATCTTAGACATTTCATTTGTGCTTCACGCAGAAATGCAGAATTCTTCCCTTTTTCCTCACCTTTATTATAATTGAAAGGAGCAATCTGGGCATAATAAAAAGGGAACTCTCCTATTTTCCACTGCCTACGCCAATCATTCACCAATGCAGGAAATAATTGAGTATATAAATCAGGGGCATCTATATTTGCCTCTCCCTGATACCACAAACACCCCCGGATACCATATCCTATCACCGGGCTCAACATTCCATTATAAAGAATAGAGCCGTTACGTACCTCTTGCAAATCTTTATAAGGTTCAATACTTTCTTTACTCATCCAAGCTTCTACTCGCGAGCCGCCATAACTAGCATGAATAATCCCCACAGGCACACCAAGTACCGAATTTAATTTACATGCAAAAAAGTACCCGACAGCAGTGAAATCGGGAACAGTTTCAGAAGAAGCCTCCTGCCATCTTCCTTCACAATCAGCCAAGGGTATAGAGTCCATCTTACCATCCACCGTAAACATACGTATTTGAGAATTTCGAGAAGTAACAATCGCATCCAATGAACCAATCACCGGTTCATCATAACGCCCTCCCATTCGCATGTCCATATTAGACTGACCGGAACAAAGCCATACTTCACCAATCAATATATTACTTAAACGTACCGTTTCACCATCACTCACTTCTATATTATAAGGACCACCATAAACTGGTGTCTCCAACTTCATTTTCCACCTTCCTAAATCATCGGAAACTGTCGTATATTCTTTATTACTCCACGAAGGTTTTACAGTTATCCTCTGTTGTTTTCTATCACTACTGCCCCAAATGGCAACCAAGTTTTGTTGTTGCAACACCATACCGTCCGAAAAGAGAGATGGCATAGTAATACGTGCTTGTATTTTCCCCGTCAATAATAAAAACGACACAAGCAAAGTTATAATAGAACAAAGCCGTTTCATCATTTATTCCTTATAGGCATTTTAAAAGTCAATGGAACCTCTTTTCTGAGCATACGAGCAGCTTCACCTGTCAACCATAGATAATGATCTGAAGGTTGCCCATCCATATCTATAAACTTAGCTACATCACTAACCGGATAATCACCTGTACACTTAAATATAGCAGTGCCTTCATCTACTTCGTCAAACATTGCAACATAAATCATTTCAGCACCTGCCAGCATTGCGGTCGAAAGTTGCTGCCAATAAAAACGACCACCCTGTCGTGGAATACTCCCAACAGGTTTCACGTCATCCGGGAATTCTAATTTACTAAGATTATGCCAGCTAAAACCAGGAGTTACCGCCGGTACATAATCTATCCCATTTTCTTTACACCAACAAAGGTCACCAATTATCAGGTCACGAAAACGATCCATATCATTATGTAAAAGAGGAGAAAAACGCTGAATAGTCCATGGCAAAACTATATCCGCTTTTTTGATCATTACATGCAAGTAAGAATCATTGATACAGTCAGACTCCAAATTACGCCAAAACGTAGGAACGCCCAACATTACTGTGCAACCGCCATACACAGAATCGTTTTGCAAAAAATCAATCAAACGATCCAAACCAATATTTCTAATATTGTAAGGACGATCGGGAAATCCTACTCCCCATATAGCTACCACAGGTTTCCCATTATGATGCAGATAAGTTTTCTTTCCCGCCTGATTAGTTACTTTTTGATTATCTACCAGCCTTTTCCAATCTTCTATAATTGAAGAACAATCTTCACCGGATTTTTTCAATCCAGACAAATCATACATAACAGCAATAGCACGATTATACTTTGAGGCAGCATCTAAAGCATTTGCCAAAATACGATTAGGGACTGAGTTTTGTTGGTCCCCACGGGTATAATCAAAAAAACGTTGTACAAATACTCCATCTACTCCATATTCTTTCATCCATTTAAAGTGTAGGTCAACAGTCGATTTATCCGCAGAACTGAATACATACGCTTTTCTTCCATCAGCATGTTTAAAAGAAGTTTCATAGGTCCTTTCATATTCACTTACATCAGGCCACACATCAATGGTGCAATGGTTTTCATCAAATTGTTTTCCAGTTCCATAATGACCATATCCTTGACCCGTTCCATCTTGCGGTCCACGAAACCAACCTTGATACCCTGCCATTATCAAACCTTTATAACTAGGATAAGATGTTTCTAAAGAATGTTTAGTACCTGCATATGACAATAAGCTCATACCAAGTATCCCTAATGTAACAAACAGTTTATTCTTCATATTCTTCATTATATATATTTTTTATACATTATCTATCATGCTCAAATAAGATTTCCTATCGCAAAAATAAATTCTCAAGATTAAGCTTTTAGCCTTATTACGCTTATTTAGAGATTAATTTTTCAATTAAAATAGACATTCACTCTTTTTTGAGATATAAATATTTTCATTAGACATCTTACCTTTTATCAGAACCGCAAAGGATTCCCTTTCCCTCCTTATCAAACCTAAATCCAGAGATATAATAATTATTGGTTAATTCTACCAAATTTCCATACATTCCCAACCTTGCATATCCATTTAAGGTAACAGTATCTGGTATCTCTTGAGCAAAATAAGAAGTGTATACATGCGCTCTCCCTCCCCTTACATCTACTCCATACGTGCCCGAACGTGAAAAGTTAGCTTGTTGAAATGACACTATGCCACTATTTATGATAGCTCCAAATACAGGACTCCCCCAAAATGCACTATTATACAATATTAGTTTAGCATCAGGATGAACTTTGCTTGTATTCATCTCTTTTCCCATAAGTACATATGATCTAACAGGTTCATTGGGAATTTTCGTATTAACCAGTTCGGAATTGACCGCAATTATTTTTGTGTCTTTGTCAGCATCTTCTACAAATAAAGAATATGTACATCCATCTGATCCATGTCCTATCATAGTCATTTTACCAGGATATTTACCCGTTATCTCATCTTTCAAAAAGTGTATTCCATAAACCGAACCGTAAACAAAATTATTAAAGATCGTTTGATTTTTGACATCCGCAAATTTAAGAGCACTACAATTGGACTGCACAAAGCGCATCATAGCCACTCTCGGATAACCTTGTCCACCTTCTGGCAGTCTTGAGCCATAATGGGGATTAAACTGCATGTTGCGGATAAAGCCTCCTTCCGCTCCACCACCAACCCAAATGCCCGCTCTCAAAGGTACACCACCTAAATAATCAACATAATGCCCACTAGTATCATATGAAGCTAAATCTATCCCTTTATCACCTATCGCTATAGTTACATTAATAACATATACTTTAGGCCCCTGCCCCTGTATCAAAAACGGGGTTTTTCTTGGGCTTTCAGCACTATATTCTCCGGATATAATGTTGAGCTGCGCTAATGTGATACCTCTAATACCCGCATTAGTCTCAAGTTGTATGAGAGAAGGAGCATTTTCTCCTGCATCCCCACCATCATAATTGGTAAATATAGCAGTACCACCATTTTGTGTATGATGTTGTACGTCCCATGAACCTCTCAATTCCACTCCAGAAGGGATTTTTATAGGTTTGTCCACCAAATATCTGCCAGCTGGCAAATAAAGTGTACCTCCTCCCGAAGCCTTTAAAGCATCAAGTGCAGACTGTAATTCGCTTGATATATCCTTCACAGGCCGCTGATTATTAAATCCTGTTGCCCTTGAAAAGTCTGCTTTCAACACTTGGTTTGATACAGGTCTCGGATGAGCAATAATATTAGTTTTTAGCCCTTTGGGAATCGGTTCAAATGCATATTTTTTATCAGTAATAATCTCTATTTTTGCATCATTGCTATGGTTATTAATTTTTAGTCGCTGCTTATGCCCAGAGTTTACAGATTTCAGTGTACGCATATTCATGCCAAGATACACATGCTTATCAGCATTTTCAAAATGACACTGAGATAACAGTACATTGCCATTATTTATTTTAAGTGCATAGTCACTATATTTACCAAAAAGACAGCTTTCAAACGATATAACTCCATCGCTGCCATCACTAACGATAGGCCCACTAAATTCTACTCCATTAAACTGCGTAGAAGTACTGAAATCTTTATAGAAATATACAGCATTACCACCTTTAGCAGCTCCGAATGAAGAATTGGATATAAGTATTCCATATGGGTTAACATCTTCTACATAAAGTCCATTTTCGCAATTATCTACATGAACCTCATACAATTGTGCATTAGGCGCATCTGCAAAGCCGGGTTCGCGCCCAATCCAAATTCCTGTTTTATAACCTGAAATGTGTAAATAAGAGATATATTCCCAGTCCGACCGATGCATCTGAAACCCTACACTGTTAGCTTTTGTATATGCTGTTAATTCTGCAAGAGTTGGTGCTCCCGGAAGGCCTGATTTAGCCCAATATTCAGGACTTATGCTGACATTTTCAATACGCCCAATATCAGTACATACATGTACTTCAATGCCTTTATTAAGGGCCGTTATGTAGCTATCCAATACATAATGTAACTCACTTGGCGCAGAATTGAAACCGTTGTAGGAATTTACGAGAGTAACATGCTCTATCGTTGCACAATTTCCCTGAGTTTGAAACAATGTCCATGGATATGGTTTCACATCATTAATGTTCTGTTCAGGATACCAGATAGAAAGGTTAGTCACCCCTGTTCCCGCGTTCATTTCAATAAACCTATCAGCAATACTTGTGTAGGTAGTACGAAGTGCATTCCCAGCTTGGCTATCATTCCACCAGCTTTTCACACTTCCGTCATAGTTTGGTGCATTCTTCCCTACACGTACTTCAAGTATGGTTCCAAGGACCATCCCATTATTGGATTCTGGAGCTGCCCAATCACCACGAAGCTGTACACCTGGATGAAGACGCAAAACATACTCATAGTTAAAGTCTTTCTTATTCTCCGAAGTCCCTTGACGTACTCTGACACTCTTAATCCCTATTTGTGTGCTATGAAATTCGTAATTTCCGGCAGGTATGTATACTACTCCTCCCCCACTTTCATAAGCAGCATCAATAGCAGCCTGAAAAGCAGCTCTATTATCAAAACCAGGTTCAGCTTTAGCACCGAACATCGGATCTGTTACTACGAAATCGGATATCACCCAATCCTTTGTCGAATAAACTGTTTTAATACTGTGCTGTAATGTCTGTTGCTTTTTTATTTGTGCATCAGCAGTCTCAACAGAAAATAAGGCCATCAGAAATATTACAAATATAATTTCTGATTTAACAAATATATTATCTACATTTCTCTTATTCATTGTGCTGTTTAAATAGTTCTAATTCATAATTAATGATTGTTCAAAGCATATTTGATATAATTACACAATATTTTCCTAGCCATCTCTGCGGGCCCCGATGGATTATCCAAATTATCTACAATGTCTAGTGAGGAAAAAATAATCTTACCTTTCCCGCAAGGAATAATTCCCACAGCAGTACCTAGTTCAAACGGAGTACTTCGATAGGATCCAACCACTAATTCTTCTCCTCGTATACGAAAGCCGAATCGCTGATCACCATTTCTTACTACTGCCTGATAAGGCCAATTCAAAGCATTATTGACCGGCATGCCAGCAAATAATGGATGTTCTTTTACAAAATGAATACCGCCTATCCAGTTTTTACCTACATTATAATAACCGTCATATTCTACATTTGTATATTCAGCTACCGCTTTCATCCAAGTTTCAGTACAATCAAGTAAAATTAAAGTAGTCCCATCATGTTTAACTCGTTCTAATAATTTCCATGGAGTGATAGTAGTTGCACTTGGTCGGGACCATTTTAGTTGTATATAACCTGATTGGTGAGTCTGACGATATACCACCCGAATTTTTATCGGTTTCCCTGCCTCCATAACAACAGGCCTATCTTGCTTCATAGGAACAGCATTAAAATATTCATCAATCAGCTGTTTATCATCAACGTACATACGCACCCCTCGATCAGTCTCAACTCCAAGCAGGTATTGTCCTGATTCAGGTGGACATATATACCCCTCCCAAATTACTGAGAACGGCTGATTGGCAGGTATGGATTCATCTGGTTGGGCCCCTGCTACAAAGTTATGGTCCAATTTCATATCCGGTTTCACAGAAGCTATAATGTTCATATCCGGTTCATTATACCAAGTCGCCTTTAAAGTAGTAATTCCATCTTTACCCTTAAAATAATCTGAAGGAATAACAACCGGTTCATCCAAAGAGGAACGATTCACAACAAGCCAATCTAATCTTTCCATATCAGGAGTAAAAGCAGGAAGTTCTTTCCCGACAGTTGCCTTGTAGAAAGCTGCAACCTTATCATTATTATTCCCATAATAAGCTCCATTACCAGCTAAATCATTTGTTTCCCAATTCACAGCTATCACCTCATCATACCCATGAGCACGTACTTGTTGGCCATTCGCTTTTATATCTGCCGATATACGATAAGTACCCTCATTATTATTTATCGGAATCTTTACATTCTCCAATAAAAGTTGCCCAAAAGTCTCCCCTCCCTTAAGAGCTACATTTTCACTCCGTTTATAAACAACTTTTCCATTAGGAGCAATCATCTTTATTTCAAGAATGTAATTGCCTTTTAAGTTTACCTCGTTTACAATGTAAAAGTCTACTGTTGCAATACCTGGAAGCTTTACAACCTGATTACGCGATGCAACGGCCACATACAACTGTTGATTGTAATACGCCAATCTTGAAATATCTCCTTTGGGATTACGATAAATATCCACAATACCCGAATGATTGTCATAGGGCATCGCTTCCCAACCATTCACCATATAGGCATCACCCAAGTTCTGCATCCTCATTCCTTCAATTCTCCTTCCCTGATGTTCATATGAAACATTAGCCATCAAACGTGTTAAAGAATCAAGGGTCTCAAAATATGGTTCTAATTCTTTCTCCTGAAAATAATCGATAAAAGCCTTATACTGTTTTTGCCAAAAAAGACCATCCCATCCTGTTCTAGCAGAACTTTTTATATCTTCATTTATCAACTGAATACGAGGAGGAGTCGAAATAGCTCCTTCCTCACCTCTCAAATAAACTTCTGTACGATTATCTGTATACATAAGATTACTCTTTGGTCCTTTATAATAGCTTTCTAACCAAGTCTCCGGACCTCCGGCACGGTGATTGTCAAACCAACCTTTTCGATATACAGCAGTATCAAATGGTAACATATGTGCTTTGGAATCTTCTTCCTCATTTTCACTATTTGCCCACCCAGAAGTAAACGTCATAATCCTACTAGGATCTACTGCATGGGCCTCACGCATATCATTCATGCGTTTTGCTACAAGTTCTTTATCTTTCGATAAACGTCCTCCAAACTCATTAATCAAATTAAAGATTACCAAACTCGGGTGGCTGCGATCGCGATAAACCATGCGCTTTAACTTTTCATTCACAATAGTACGTATAAATGGATCATGATTAGCCGAATGGAATGAGCCCGGCTCCTCATAATAAAGCAGCCCTAGCTCATCCGCCTTTTCAAGTACGACAGGACTACCTATACAACGATGAAAATTCAGCATATTCAGACCCAGTTTCTTGGCTGTAAGCACCTGTTTTTCAGCCATCTCGGGTGTAGCCACTAAACCCGTAACAGGAAAATAGCCCCAACTAATTGCACTTTTCAACATCATACGACGTCCGTTTAAACGAAACACCGCATTCTTTCCTACTCCATCTACATTAAACCAACGAAAGCCGAAGTTTTTCATATCTTCATCAAGTACGTTTTTACCCTGCTTTATTCGCACACGACAAGTGTATAATTCAGGGGAAGAGAGTTCCCACAACTTAGCATCGGGAACATTTACAGGAATTATCACCTCATGGTTTCCTGAAGATAAAGAAAGCTTTCTCATGGTTTGCTTAAATACTACCTTATCGGGATTCTTTTTCTCACAGACTTGCAATTCAATATCCTGTCGTACACTAAAAGACATCTTATTAGTTATAGACAATATAGCGTTCACTTTAGTGACTTCAGGAGTGTTCTGCATATAAATATCCGAAATAAAAATAGGATTTAAACTTACCAGATTTACGCATTATATGTATAGAATGAAAACAACATCCAATAAATTGAT